>Ga0326727_10000635_pt1 | contig 141891 bp, 120 predicted proteins | sample MB2enrmetagenome_FD_207643 | JGI IMG/M metagenome (GOLD analysis project Ga0326727, IMG submission 207643) | Lab enriched peat soil microbial communities from McLean, Ithaca, NY, United States - MB29MY | ecosystem: Environmental > Terrestrial > Soil > Wetlands > Peat | place: USA: New York... | reverse complement strand
GGAGTGCGACCTGATTCGGCGCAGAGCGTGGCAGGAGTTGATTCACTATGGCGCCAGCTTCTTCATGCTGGAGAAGATGGGCGCAGTGGTGGGAACCTCGAACCTGCACATCTATGCGGCCATGGCAGGTAAACCGCTGGAGGAGTTCCTGAAGACACGCAATGCGCCGGGGGCGCTGTACTCGGTGGCTGGAAATGTGCCCGCCAATTTCACCAATGTGCAAGACAGTCAGCCGGATGTGCCGGACGCGGTGGTCAGGAAATAGCGGGCGGCTCGCCTCTCCGGGCAATCGTTCGGGTGATGTTTCTAACCGCTTAAGCAAAGATTTGCCGGTTTCCGCACGCCGTTGAAGCGAACGTGCGCAACATTTCGAGGGAATTATGTGTCCCGCCGCCTTCTCTGGTGCGTCGACGGAATCTGCATGTCCTCGCGGTACTTCGCCACGGTGCGGCGTGTGAGGCGAATCCCTTGCGCGTTCAGCATCGCGGCAAGCTGGTCGTCGGTGAGCGGGTGCTTCGGGTCTTCATCCAGGATGAGCTTACGGACCTTGCGTTTCAACACGAGCAGCGTCGTGTCCGCGCCCTCGGGTCCATTCGAGCCCTCCGAAAAGAAGAAGCGCAACTCCAGCACGCCCTGCGGCGTGTGCGCGTATTTGTTGGCCACGGCGCGGCTCACCGTGGAAGGATGAACGCCGATCTCCTCGGCCACTTCCTTGATCATCATGGGCCGCAGCGCCTCGACGCCCTTGTCGAGGAAGTCCTGTTGCCGCCGCACAATTACTTCGCAAGTCCGCAGAATCGTGCTCTTCCTCTGCGCGATATTGCGCAGGAGTTGCAGCGCTGAGCGGAACCGCTCCCTCACGTACTCCTTCACCTCTTTCTCGGTCTCGGTTGAGACCAGCATGCGCCGGTAGCGCCGGCTGAGCCGCAGGCTGGGCAGGTCCTCCTCGTTCATCGAGACCACCCACTCGGCACCGCGCTTCACAAAATACACATCGGGCTCGATAAGCCGCGTCTGCTCGCGGTTGTACATACGCCCCGGGCGCGGGTCGAGGGTGCGGATGAACTCCACCGCCGCGTGCGCCTCCTCAGACGTAATCTGCGCCGCGCGCGCCAGGTCTTTCACATCGCGCTTCTGCAACAGAGGCAAGTGACGTTCCACAATCAGCGCCGCCACTTCCATTGCGTGCCGCCGTTCCTCGATTTTGGCTTCAGCCTCGGCATGGAAGCTGCGATGCGGGTTCTCGTTCGGCTCCTCGTCCACGTTCTCCGCCGGCTTCGTGTACAAATGGCCGAACTCGTGCTGCTGCGCTACAATCTGAATCGCCAGGCACTGACGCAGATCGCGTGCGCCCACCCCGGCGGGATCGAGATGCTGCACCAGATCGATGCCGCGCCGAATCAGGTCGAGCGCCGCGGCCAGGTCCGGCGTCTCGCTGTTCCCGGCTGGTGCGCCCTCGGGAACCGTGCTGAACGCCGCGGCCAGTTCCTCCTCGCTCGCCGCCAGGTAGCCGTCCTCGTCCAGATTGCCGACTACAAACTCGGCCGCATCGTGCAGGTCGCGATCGAGGCTCAGAGCTCCCAACTGCCACGCCAGGTGATCGGACAGCGTCGTAGGTTGGGAGAGAAAATTTTCAAACGAGGGCTTTTCGCTATCTTCGTACTCCGGCTGTGTGCGATAGCCGGGGTCGAGATACTCCTGGAAGTACGAGCCGAAATCGATCTCGTTGAAAATATCCTTGGGCGGAGTGGCCGCTTCCTCAGCGCCGCGTTCCAGCCGTTCTTCGCGGCCCGCCACATCGTCCAGCATCGGAACCGTCTCGTCAATCTCCTCCAGAACGGGATTCTCCACCATCTCGGCATCGATCATCTCCTTCAGTTCCAGCTTATTGAGGGCAAGAACGCTCACCATCTGCATCAGGCCCGGCGTCAGGACCTGGCGTTGCGCCACTTTCAAATTCAGTCTTGGCTGCAGCAGCGGCATAAATGGGCCTCGTTCCCCCGTGTAGACCTAATGCAAGATTAGCCTCGCAAGAAAAAGCTTAAGGGAGAAGACGCCGTAATTCAAATCACCCGTTCCGGAATGGGCATCGTCCCATCCCGGAATCTCTATCTGGAATTCAAGGCTCGATTTTGGGTTCTCTCGCGCCAGGGTCAGTCCGCATGCAACGCCTTTGCCGTTTGCATCGGGATGGGCTCAGCTCAGCGAGAACCCCTCGCCCAGATAGACGCGCCGCACGTCCACGTCGTTACCCAGTTCGTGCGGCGTTCCGGCGCGGAAGATCCGCCCTTCGGCAATAATGTACGCGCGATCGGTTACGCTCAGCGTTTCGCGCACGTTGTGGTCGGTCACCAGGATGCCGATGCCCGATGCCTTCAGGTCGAAGATGATTTTTTGCAGCTCCAGCACCGCAATGGGGTCAATGCCGCTGAACGGCTCGTCGAGCAAGATAAAATTCGGCTGGATGCACAGCGCCCGGGCAATCTCCACACGTCGCCGCTCGCCGCCTGAAAGCGCGTACCCGCGCGTGGTGCGGATATGGCCCAGGTTAAGCTGCTTGATCAGCTTCTCGGCCCGTGCGCGCCGCTCCCCGTGGACCAGCGGCTGCACCTCCAGCACCGCCAGGATGTTCTCTTCCACGGTCAGCTTGCGGAAGACCGAAGGCTCCTGGGGAAGGTAGCTGATGCCGAAGTTACGCGCACGCAAGTACATCGGCAGCCGCGTGATATCGGTTTCGTCCACCCGCACGCGCCCGCTCTCGGGCGCCACCAGTCCCACGATCATGTAGAAGCAGGTCGTCTTGCCGGCGCCGTTGGGGCCCAGCAATCCCACCACTTCGCCGCGGGAGATTTTCAGGTCGACGTTCCGCACGACCTGCCTTCCCTTATAGCTCTTGCCGATTCCCTCGGCAATCAGTGTTTCCATTCAGGCTCGCTTTTGCCTTACTTTCTCTGCGCGCGCGGCGCGCTCGTCTCCGTTTTTGTCTCGCGCCCGCCGCCTTCGATACTGACGCTATCATCGCGGCTATGGAAAATCAAAACTTCGCCGCTCACGCTGCCCCGTTCGGGGTCGGTCATCTTGGGCGGTGTTAAAGAGGTTCCAATCAGCGCGTAGTCTCCCGTAGCGCCCGAGTACACCAGTTGCTCCCCGGTTCCACGCCGGCCCTGCGAGGTGAGCGTTACGCGGCCTGTGGCCGTCATGCGGTCCACCTGAGCTTGCCCGCCATTGCTGCTCTCACGATTTCCCGCGGGGGCGAGTTGCAGCTCTACTTGATTCGAGGTCGACGTTGCCGCGCCCGTCTCGGCCACGACCGTGCCGAGCACGCTGCCGTGCATCACCGCCCGGCGCTCGGCATCGGAATACCAAAGGTCGCCCCCACAAACGCGAATCACGGAAGGCGCGGCTGTCTTTCCGGCTGCGTTGCCGCCTCCATTCCCGCCGGATGTTTGCTCCGTTGTCTTGCCCGCCGGCCCGCTCGTGCTCAAGAGCACTGTCTTCACCGGGTCAGCGGCGTCCTTGGTGCTGGCCACCAGCGTTTGTTTCTGCCGGTCCAGCACGATCAGCGGTCCGGAGACCGAGTTTGCCTGCTGCCACAGGCGCGCGTGTCCGCGGAATGTGGCCTCGCCCGTCGACTGGTCGAGTTGCGCATCTTCCGCAATCACGTGCGCCGGCCCCTGCCCACCCAGAGCCACGTTACCCTGGCCCGTGTTCTGGCCGGACTTGGCGCCCGGCGCGCCGCCCCCCGCCGTGGGGCCCTGACTGGTCCACGTTGCCTTTACGTTGCCGTGCGCAAAGGCGTCTCCCGTCTGCTCGGATACATCCACTTTGTCGGCCGTTAACTCCAGGCCGCCGTCCTCCACGCGCGGGCTCAGCGTCAGATGCAGCCAGTCTCCCTTGCCCTCATACACAGCTTTGCCTGCCCAGGCGTGCATTGCCGGCTGCGGCTGCGCCCCCGGCATTGCCCCCGGCGACGAAGACCTGTCGATGGGGGCACCTGGGTTCGCCGCGGCCTGCTCAAAGAGCACGACGTGACCGTCGAGCTCGGCCGACTGCACCTGGGAAACGCCCGCGATTCCGTTACCGCCGCGTCCGGCCGCTCCGGCCGCGCTTCCGGTTCCGGGCTTTGCGCCGCCGGGCCCTTTGGCATTGGCGCTCGTCCCCGTCTCGCCCTGCGGCGCAAATTCTGCCTGCAGCCGGTCGCCGCTTGCGGATTGCCGGGTTCCCGTGGCGGTCGTCTGTTCGATTCCTGCGTGGCCCACGCCCGTCATCGAGCGAAGCGCCGAATCCGGACCGAACGCGCCTTTCACCTCATCGGCGTTCATTTTTGAAGGCGCAGCGGCTCCATTGCCGCGCCGGCTTTCGCTGGTGATCACCACCCCGCCTGTGCCCATGATGGCCTCCGGCTCCACTTGTCCCTGACTCGCGTTCCGGAAGTCCACATCGGCCACCGGCGAGCGCCACGTCCGGTTCAGGTGCAGCGGCGCGCCCTCGGTATTGGGCACCTGACTTTTCTCCTCGCTCGTCACTTGGTTTGTTTCTTGGCTATCGATCGCGACGCCGCGCTCCAAATGCGCGTGACGCAGCTGTCCCGCGCCCGTGAACTCCAGCTCTGCCGTGGGCGAGGTCCCGTGCACCGTGCGGACGGCGCTTACCGAGTCCATGGTTACGCCACCCTCCAGGTGCGCGTGGCGCGGCTGGCTGTGCTCATCGAATTCCATCCATCCCGTTGGCGCCGCCAAACGGCCGCCCGCCGCGGTGGCCAGCGTGAAACCGCCCGCCGCGTCAAGCCGCTGCGCCGAGCCGTTGGTGCGGAAAAGAAGCTCAGCCTGGGCCGCGCCCGCCTGCCCGCCCCGATAGTCGGCTGTGGCCGAGCGCAACAAGCAAAGCTGTGTATTGCGGTCAATCTCCGCGTGCTGCGCGTAGATCTCGACCGCATTGCCGCCCCGGTACGTCGTCAGTTCCACCGCCTGCTCGAGCGTCAGGTTGCCGCTCTGCGAGTCGTACTGGGCGCCCATAGCGCTCCCGTATCCCTGCGTCATGGAAAAGTCCACGCGTTGCGCGGTCGTCACGATGCCGCTGCTCTGGTCGAAGGTCACCCCGCTGGTCTTCACGTGAATCTGAACTGAGGCGCCGGCCACGGCGGCGGTAGGGTTCTTGCCCTTGCTGCCCGCTGCTGGCGCATCCGCGGGACGCGTCAACAGCATGTCTACCGGCCCTTCCGCTGTCGCCACTCCACTCTTCTGGTCATACTCGAATGTGTCGCCCTCAATCCGGTCGATGTCGTTACCGTCCTGGCCGTAGAGCTCGATCTGAACGTCGTGCAGCAGAATGCGGTTGTCCTTGAGCTGCACTTCTTTTGAGGCGTGAATCTTGTACTGCGAGTGCGCGCCGAAGGCATGGACAAAGGTGTACCCATTGGCCTCCTGCTGAATGTTGACGCCCAGCCGCTGCGGCAGATCGCGGCGATTGAGCAAGCTCTTCCACTTGCCCACCCACAGGAACCCTGCCAACGCCACCAGCAGCAGCGCTCCCGCCACCAGCACCAGCGTCCGGATTCTCTCGATTATGAAGCGCACGCTAATGTCCTGCCTCTAAGGTTCGCATCATAAATGCACTGTCATCCTGAGCGAATTTTGGCGCATTTGGCGCCAAAATGAGTCGAAGGACCTGCGGTTCGGGCCTCCGATATCTGCAACGAACTTTTGGGACGCCACGCTAGTTCCTCACTCCAAGGCGCGCCGCCAGCCGCTGCGCAAGGCTCTCGCCCAACTCGCTCCACAGCAGGCGCGCCGTCGCGCCGGACTCTCTCTCGACAGCCTGTGTAAGCTCGACAAGCTGGCGTACGTTCTGCTCGATAAGGCGCGCGCCGACGGCGTCCAGCTCGGCGTCTTCCTCAAGAAACGGCGTATCCGTGCCGAAGTCCACGCGGATGTGCCCGTCCTGTTCGTATGTGCCCTCGTCGAACAGCGGCCCGAAGCCCGTCACCCGCACCAGCCGCGGCTCGCGAACCCAGCGCGGATCCAGGCCCTCCGGGCTTTCAAGTTCCCACAGGTTCCACCCCATTTGAAATTCGTAGGCATAGTCGTCGTGGAACAGTTCAAGCGCTTCTTCGACGGCCTGGCGCGGCCCTGCTCCGCGCTCGGGGCCTTCTGCGGTCCGGCCCCAGACACGCTGGAAGACCGGTGCCTCGTTCCAGCTCACCGGCCACACCGTCGCGGCGTACACTTTGGCCTCGCCGTCATGCGCGGCAAAGGCGCCCAGCACCGCCGTCAGCTTGTCGGGAAGCGCCTCCAGGCGTAAATTCGGGTACCACAGGCTCAGATAAAGCGTGTCGGACATCTCTACTGATTTTAGACGGGGGCGGATGAGAGGGGTCAGGTTTCAGGGGTCAAGGGTCAGAAACCGGGTCCAGGCTATCCCGTCACAATCTCGCTGAAATCGGCGATGGTGGAGAAGCTTCGCAGGACTTCGTCGATGAGGCCGAGATTTGCGCCGCGAATCTTCTCGTCGGGGTCGAGGACCATGACCTTGTCGAAGAAGGTGTCGACCGTGGGGCGGAGTGTGGCGATGAGCGCGAGCGCGTCGCGGTAGGACCGCTGCTCGCGGAGCTTTGCGATTTTCGGCTCCATCTCTTTTGACCGATGCCACAAGTCGATGGCTTCCAGCGCCAGTTCGCCCAGCTTTGCCTGCGCGGGGTTGTAGCCCTTCTCTTCCGCCTGGCGCAGGATGTTCTTGATGCGTTTGCACGCAGCAGAAACGGCCGCGAAATCTTCCGATCCGCGCACAGCGGCGAGCGCCTCGGCGCGCGCCGCGGCGTCACGCACATCGTCGGCGCCCGCTGCTAGCACGGCATTCACCACGTCATAAGCGAAGCCGCGCACATCTTTGAAATAAAAGTGCAGCCGCTCGCGGAGAAAAGCGGACACCTGCTCCTTGTTGGCTTGCTCTGCGCCCGAGGCGGCGAGCACATCGCCCAAAGTTAGCGGGAGTTCTGACTCAGCCAAAATCTTTACGATCGCATTCGCCGCGCGGCGTAATGCAAACGGATCTTTTGAGCCGGTGGGCGCATTGCCGATGCCGAACATTGCCGTGATGGTCTGGATGCGGTCGGCGAGGCCAAGTAACTGGCCCTCGACGGTCGAGGGAATCGCATCTTCAATTGAAGCTGGTGTGTACTGCTCATAAACCGCCAATGCAACCCGTTCTCCCAACCCCTGCGCCCGCACGTAAAGCCCGCCTATGATGCCCTGCAACTCGGTAAATTCCTTCACCAGCTCGGTGGTCAGGTCGGTTTTGGCGAGTTCAACGGCCTTGAACAGTGCCGATTCATCGAATGCGGCTCCGTCGGTCTGGAGCTCTGCGGCGAGCGCGCTGGCAGCGGCGAGATTCTGCTCGGTCTTCCAGTAGTAGCTGCCGAGCTCTTTCTGAAACGTCACGTGTTTCAGGCTTTCGAAACGCTGGACAAGCGGTATTTTCTGGTCGAAGTCCCAGAAGAACCGCGCATCCTTGAACCGCGCCCTCAAAACACGCGCATTGCCGTGGCGAATGATCGCCGCGCCTTCCGCGCTCGCCTGTGTGTTCAGCACAGCCAAAAAGTGCGGCGCCAATTTGCCGTTTGCGTCTTCCACGGCGAAGTATTTCTGGTGGTCGCGCATTACGGTCACCAGAACCTCTTCCGGAAGCTCCAGATACTCAGGCTCAAAGTCGCCGAGAATCACGCTGGGCCACTCGGTGAGGTGCGTGACGGTTTCGACCAGCGCCTCGTCCTCGCGCCAGCGCGCGCCGGGAACCGTGCGCGTAGCCGCGTCGAGAGCTTTTCGTATGATCTGCCTGCGCTCGGCCACATCGACGACGACGCTTGCAGCGCGCAACGTCTCTTTGTAGCTCTTCGCCGCGCCGATGATGACCGGCGCATCTCCGTGCAGAACGCGATGGCCGCGGCTGGCGTTTCCGGCCGCAATGCCCGCGATTTCGAGCGGGGCGATATCCGAGTCCATGAGCGCCACAACCCACCGCACCGGCCGCACAAACCGCTCCGGCTTCGCTGCACGCCAGTACATGTTCTTGGCCCAGTAAATCGCGAGGACTTCTTTCGGCAGCTCAGAAGCAAGAATCTCGGCTGCCGCGCGGCCCGGCCGCTTGACGGTCGCGCCCACGTACTCGCCCTTCGGCGTTTCCACTTTTTTCAGATCGTCAACGGCTACGCCGGCTTTTTTCGCAAAGGCCTGCGCCGCGGGGGTCGGCGCGCCGTCTTGAAAGGCCACCTTCCACGACGGGCCGGTCAACTGCTCTTCGGCATCAGCCTGCTTCGCCAGCACGCCCTCGGCCAGTACGGCTAGCCGCCGCGGCGTGGAATAGGTAGTCAGCCTGGCGCCAGGCGCAAGCAGACGCTCGCGCGTCAGCAGATCGTTGACGCGCTTGCCCAGCTCGGCCTCCGCCCCCGCAATCATCCGTGCGGGGACTTCTTCGAGGCCGATTTCTAATAAAAAGTCCGACATCACTTGTTCTTTCTTGCTGACCCGCTAACTTGCTGACTTGCTAACTAGCTTCCTGCTGCAACGCATACGCCTTCGCCACTCCAACCGCCAGCGCGCGAATGCGCGCGATCACGCCCACTCGCTCGGTGACGCTTATCGCGCCGCGCGCGTCAAGCAGGTTGAACAAATTCGAGCACTTCAGCGCCAGCTCGTACGTAGCCAGCAGCGGGAATTTTTTCTTTGCTTTTGGACTGGCGTGTTCATCTGTCAGCAGAGCACTGGCCTGTTCCAGCAGCGCCTGCGCCTCGCCCTCGTAACTGTTGAAGTGCTCCCAAAGCCGCGGCACGTCGGCCATCTCGAAGTTGTAGACCGAGAACTGCAGCTCCTCGGCCAGGCGTACGTCGCCATAAGTCACCGCCGCGCCGGTCTCGGGGTCGCGCGCCCACACAATGTCGTAGATCGAGTCCACATCCTGCAAAAACTGCGCAATGCGCTCCATGCCGTAGGTGAGCTCGGCGCAGATTGGGTCGAGATCGAGTCCGCCGCACTGCTGAAAATAGGTAAACTGCGTAATTTCGAGGCCGTCCAGCATCACCTGCCAGCCTACGCCCCACGCACCGCCCGCGGGCCACTCCCAGTTGTCTTCTTCGAACTTCAGGTCGTGGTGCTTCAGGTCGATGCCCATGGCTTCGAGCGATTCGAGATAGAGCTCCTGCACATTCACCGGCGGCGGCTTCAGGATCAGTTGGAACTGGGTGTGCTTGAAGAGCCGGTTGGGATTTTCGCCGTAGCGGCCGTCGGCGGGCCGGCGCGAGGGCTGCGCGTAGCCCACTCTGTAGGGCTTGGGCCCCAGCACGCGCAGAAACGTCTCCGGCGCCATGGTGCCCGCGCCCACTTCCACGTCGTAGGGCTGCTGCAGCACGCATCCGCGCTCCGCCCAGAAGCGCTGCAGGCGGAACAGCAAATCCTGAAAGGTGAGCGAGGTGGGCTTCACACGCGGTGCGGCTTGGGCAGCGGACACAGGCTTTTCTCTCTCATCGGAGCTAAAGGTCGATTTTATCAGCTAGGCGAGAAGCGGGTTAGGAGGTGAGCGGCGGCAGGGTTCGTCGACTCGACGCGCCGATGCGGTCAGGATCTCGATGGTTGAAGCTTCGTCGTAGCCTCGGAGTAGAACGAATCCGTTTCCTCGTCGTAGAAGAAGACCAGCAGGTCCTCGCCGATCCGTTCGAGCCCACCTCGCTCTGTCAACCACGCGGCGGCAGCTGGGAGCGTATATGCGAGCAAGTGCTTCAGAACGCGATCTCGACGGCTGCGTCGCACGGGATGAACCTAGATGCTCCATCGCCCATAGTAGGGATTCAGGGAATCCGGCCAGTTCTTTTCGGTGTATCGAACACTCAGATACGGGTGACGCTTGAAGTGATCCCGATCGTACCAATCTTGGACAAAGAGCAGGGCGATCTCGCCGATTTGCGGAACGGATGCGAGCGCCGCGGAAATCTTCCCCGCCCCAACCGGGTAGGAAAGTAAATGCGAGATTTGAGCTTTCCTCCTTGTTGGGATTAAGAAGATCTTTGTATCGACACTATTTCCCATAAGCCAATCCCCCGGATTCAGAGCAAGTCAAAATTTCGGACAGCTTCCGTGAGGGCTCTCAGCTTACCCAACGGGGACCTCAACCTGCGTAATGAAGACCTCGCCGTGCAGCCGGCGTGCGCCCTCTGAGGGTGAAGCGGTCTCGAAGAAAAGTGTGAGGGCCTCGATGAGATTGGCGCGTGCGTCCTCAATCGTTGAGCCCTGACTGGCGATATCCAGCTCAGGGCACAGGGCGACAAAGCCGTCGTCTTCGCGCGAAAGATTGGCCGTCATTCGCTGCGCGTTAGGCATATTCGAATTCTAAGCCATTCTTAAGCTTCGGGGATACTCGGCTGCGCCGCGCCACCCGGACGGGCCTGCACGGCCGTCCTAAGCCTGCCTTTCCCGCCCGCGAACTTTGCGATCTGACGCCGCGAGCCGCACCACGCCGGCCTTCTTCTTCCCTAACGAGCTATGAACCATATACGCGGAACGCGTGAGCCGCGCGGCGCGGGCGCGGCTATCGATTTCCGAAAGCTGGTTTTCGCGCGCCGTAATGTTGATGCGGACCGTCCTCTCAGGCTCGGCAGCCTCCACCAGAAACGCAACCGCGCCCTTCATCGCAGGATCGTGGCGGAGTTCATCGAGAGTCGAAGGCCTGGGCAGGCGCTCTCCGTCCTTTCTCATCCCTGCAATGTGGAGCGAAAGGGCTTCGGCGGCCATGCGGCGCGCTTCTTCAAGCGACGTTCCCGCCGTGATGCAGCCGGGGAAATCGGGAAAGCTGACGCCGTAATCCGACTTCGTGTCCTTGTGAAGATAAGCGATATATTCCATGTGCCCCCTTACTTGCCGAGCTTCAAACCCGCTTGTTTCTCGATGGAGCGAAGGGTCCCAATCGGCACGTCCCTGCGCGGGGACGGAACCGTCACCCGGCCTGGTTTCGTCGCGTGTTTGAACTGCTTGTGGCTTCCCTCGTGGGCAACCTCGAACCAACCATCGGCCCTTAACCTCCTGATGATTTCGCAGCTGTCCATCGATCTTGCTCCCGGAAGCTGATTTCAGAATACACACTGCATCCACACCGAACAAGCTCAGGTTCACCCTCCCAGCCGGATCAGCGCCTCCGCACTCTTGAGTTTCCGCTCCAAATGCCGCTCCAGCGTTTGCAGTGTGAACCGCCTTAGATCCTGCCCGCGGCGGCGGGACCACGGTTCGGCAGCAAAGGCCGAAGCGGGCGCGCGCAGCATGCGCTGCGCCAGTTGCCACGAGTCGGCCGAGAGATCGTTCGCCGTTCCATTTCTGTGCAGCCCGCAGAATAGCCCGTCTGTGTAGCTGCTGAACGAGACCTCCTCTGCATGCAACCCCTCGCCGCAGACGATGCAGCGGCCGATGTCGGGAAGCAGGCCCATGAGGCGCGTCATCCACAGCGAAAAATAGGTGAGCGGCATCCAGGGCTGTTCGCGTGTCGTTTGTTCCAGCACCGAGACCAGCAGCCGGAAGACTGTCTCCTGGGGATCGTGCTCCGGTAGCGCCTCGTCAATTACTTCGGCGAAGAAGCTCAGCACGGCCATGCGCGTGTGATCTACGGGCGCCGAGAGCGGCGAGCGCAGAATCTCCAACTGATCCAAGCGGACCAGTTCCTGCCTTGGCCGCTCGGCGAACCAGGCGCGGGCCAGGGTCATCGGCTCCAATGCCCCGCCAAAGCGCTTGCGGCTCTTGAGCGCCGCTTTGGCCACGCCCTTCATCCGTCCATAATCGCGCGAAAAAAAGCTGACGATCAGGTCGGCCTCGCGCAACGGCCAGGTGCGCAGAACCACCGCTTCTGAGGTGAGGACGGGCATGCATCTTCATCATCGCACCGGCGCGAGCCCATTGCGCTTGAGACACAAACGCGCGTCCTGCTTAAGGCAGGACACGCGTTGGGAGACGGTTCGGGTGTATCGGAGCAACCGCGCTGGCTTAGCGGCCAAAGTGCTTGGCGTTCTTCTCGGTAAAGTGGGCCCACTTCTCCGGCAAGTCGTCCTGCGCGAAGATGGCCGAGACCGGGCAGACCGGGACGCAAGCGCCGCAGTCGATGCACTCGACCGGGTCGATGAACAACTGATCGGCCTCGCCGTGACCGGCCTCATCTTTCTTGGGGTGGATGCAATCGACAGGACAAGCGTCTACGCAGGCGGTGTCCTTGGTGCCGATACAGGGTTCTGCAATAACGTATGCCATCGCTGCGCTCTCCGGGGGAATTCGTGCGGCCTCGCGAGCGAGTTCCGCTTTGAACTTCACGACGCTGATAGTAGCATAAGGCCCCACATGCTGACTTGCACGCCCGACAGCCGCGTTTTGCCATGCGGGAACGGAAAAGGCAGGGAACAGGGAACAGAGATCAGGTGCTTCCCTGACAAAGCACTTTATGCTCTTTCCTTCCGATTTGCGGCGCGGGCGCGGGCAAACTCCGTGGGCGTGGGGATGGGTGAGAGATTGCGTCCGGCAAACATATCGCTGAAAAACCCGATGAGCTCCTCGTGAATCAATCCGTTTGACGCCAGAACCTCGTCGCTATCGAGCCGAAAATCCCGCCCCGCGAAGTCTGTCGCACGTCCGCCTGCCTCCTCCACCAGCAAGATCCCCGCAGCCGTGTCCCAGGGATTGAGATGGAACTCCCAAAATCCGTCCATGCGGCCGCAGGCCACATACGCCAGATCGAGCGCGGCCGAGCCTGCCCGCCGCACGCCGTGCGAACGCAGCGTGAACTCCTGGTAGAAGTGAATGTTGGGATTGGCATGACGCTTGCGGCTGGGAAAGCCGGTGGCAAGCAGCGCCTCGGCCAATTGCCCGGTGCGGGAGACCCTTACGGGCTTCCCGTTCAGCGCGGCGCCGCGCCCGCGCTCGGCTGTAAACAGCTCGTCCCGCATGGGATCGTAGATGACCGCGGCCACGAGGATTCCGTCGTCTTCTGGTTTCAATCCAGCGGGGCGGTGTTCCAGCCCCATCGAAACGCAGAACTGCGGGAATCCGTGGGCGAAGTTGGTGGTTCCGTCCAGCGGGTCCACATACCAGCGGAATTCGCCCTCCATCCGCTCGCGCGTGCCCTCTTCGCCGTAAATTCCGTGCTCGGGGAAGGCCTCGCCCAGGCGGGTGCGGATGAGTTTTTCCACCGTGCGGTCGGCGACGGTCACCAGGTCAACGTCGCCCTTGTACTCGGTCTCAACACCCTGGGTGAAGTACTCGCGCAGGCGTGCGCCCGCCTCGCGCGCAATCCCGGCGGCCCTGGGAATGTAAGCGAAATCGGTTGCGATCGCAGTCTCCGCCCGGCCGCTCACAACCCCGCCTCGTTCGGACCCGGCGCGTCGACAGTTTCGTAGCGCACCGTCCGCCGCCGGCCCGCTTCGCTGATGGTCCGGATCTGGTTCTTGTAGATGAAGAGATTGGGCTGGCCCTCGCGCGTCAGGCGCAGCATGGAGTCGTCAAAGTACTCGATCCAGCCGCGCACCGTCTCGCCGTCGCGCAACTTGATGTTCACAATCACCTGGCGCTCGCTGAGAGAGCGCAGGTAGAGGCCCTCCTGGCCGGTTTCGCCGGGCGGCGGCGTCTTGGAGCGGTGGCGCGATGATAGTGGAGAGGTCATAGTGCCATTTTAAATGCAGCGGCAAGAGAGAGGTAGGCTGCCGGGGAAAATGCACGGAAATCGCTTCGCTCGGCGAGGCCGCGCTGGGCAGTGGTTCTCCGCCGAGTTTCCCGTCAGCAAGAGTTTCTCTCAGTTGTTCTTCACGGGCGAGTCGGCGTAGTAACCGGTCTTGTTGCGGATATTAAACTCGTCGGCTGCGGCGCGGGGGATGGTGATGGTTACGCGATGAAAGTTGGTGCCGGGAACCTGATGGTGAGGATAGTAGCCGATGAGATATTGCGTGCGCAGATCGTCGCTGACCCTGGCAAAGGCTTTGTCGAGCCCGCCGTCGCTCACGTAGAAATGCTTGCCGCCGGTCTGTTCGGCCAGGGTGATGAGCGCGTGTTCGCCGCCGGTATCCCGCCCGGCGCTGGCTTCGATGGGAACGTCGATGACGGAGTAGATCATGACTTCGTTGCGCAGGGCGGCCTCGAGGGCCTGCTCGTAAGTGGAGCTTTTGGCGGTATCGTCGCCGTCTGAAACGATCACCAGCACCTTACGCCCTTCTCTGCCGCCCAGGCTCTCAGAGCCCTGGCAGATAGCGTCGTAAAGCGCCGTCGCCCAATCGCTGTGCAACTCGCCCAGTCCGCGGTCAATCACAGACAGCTTGTTGGTAAAGGGCGTTAGCTCGCGCACCGTGGTGGCAAACTGAAGCACGCTCATCTGGTCCTGCTGGCGCAGAATCGCATGGGCGAAGCGCCGCGCCGCTGCAGCCTCTTCGCTCATATCCTTGCGCACGCTGCCCGAGGTGTCGATGGCCAGAGTCAAATTCAGCGGGAGCTCCGATTGCCGCTCGAAAATTGAGATCTCTTGCGGGCGGCCATCTTCGAAGACGGCAAAGTCGTCGCGTGTGAGCTCGCCCACAATGGAGCCGTTCTGGTCCGTGACGTTGACGAAGATGTTCACGAGCCTCACATCCACGTGGAACGTGGTCGTCTCTTGCCCAGCGAGCGTGAGAGGCGCCAGTGCCAGCATCGCGCCCAGTCCGGCGCACCCGCAGATGTCGAAAAAGCCTCGAGAACCAGGCTTCATGCGGAGCCCTTCCCACTATCAATAGCCAATCCTTCAGGGAACGGGTCGCCGGGCGCCCACACCGCGCCGTCCACGAAGGTTTCTCGCTTCCAGATGGGAACCGACTTCTTGATTGTGTCGATGAGCCAGCGAGAGGCCTCAAAGGCCGCGGAGCGATGCGCCGATGCCACCACAATCAGGATGCTGGTTTCGCCAATCTCCAGGCGTCCCAGGCGATGAACGATCGCGACCTGGCGAACGCCGAAGCGGCCGCGGGCCTGATTGGCCAACTCCCGCATCTGCCGGACGGCCATCTCTTCATAAGCTTCGTAGTCCAGATGGAGGGTGCGGCGCCCGCGCGAATGATTGCGCACAATGCCGTCGAAGACCACCACCGCGCCGTCCTCGCCACGCTTGGCCGCGGCCACGAGCTTTGCCGCATCGATGTGTTCGCGGGTCAGGGCGGCGAAAACAGCTGATTCTCCCTCGCTCTCGTCCGAAGGGTCCGCTGGACGCGAAGTCCCCGTTGGCGAAGCCCCGCCTGAGACCGGGGGCAACAGCCCCACTTCATCGCCATCGTGCAGGATGTGAGCGGCCTGGGCATACTCGGCGTTGACGCTGACCGCGATGCCGCGCAGGCTGTTCGCCGGGACGCGCGCGGGTAACTTTGCGCGCACTCGCTCAAGCAGTTCTGCCACTGAAGCCCCATCCGGCAACTCGACCGTGGCGGCGGAGGAGCCCAACCAGTCTTTCAACACCCCAAACGGAATCACTTGCACACGCATCATTCCAAAAGAATACTAACTTTAGGTTAGACGTGGCAGGCGGCGATCGGGCGGCAGGGCCGCGAAGCGCCGGAGCAGGTTAAACCAGCCGGTACAGGAAACCGGTCGGCGTTCCCCATACGTCGCGCGCCCGATCTTCATAAAAGATGCTGAACTCGATGCCGGAAAGATCGTAGTCGAAGAGGGGGACGCGGTCGAAGGTGTAGTCGGCCCGTGGAGAATACTCGTCGCCGCTGCAGTCCACCATCAATGTTTCGCTGTCCGACAGCCGCTCCGGATGGGTGAGGAGCATGCACCCGAACGCGAAAACGCCTAGCCCAAATTCATTGCCGGCCATGGCCGCGCGAGTGCGGCGGGCAGAACTGCCTCGATGCAACATGCCGGCCTGTGCGGCGAGGATGAGGATGTCGTTACCCGCCTGTTGATCGGCCAAAATCTCTTCCGCCAGCTTGGCGCGCTCGGTTTGACGCAGGTACTTCTCTCCCAGGCGTCCGATAATGCGGTTTGAAAACCTGCGCCGGGAGGCCAGAACGTCCAGTACCATCTCGACGGCATGATTGTACGTGGGCGCCAGAGCCTGCCAGCGGGGAATGGCGAACCAGCCTTCCGGCTCGTCGGGCAGCGGAAGATGCCCAAGTTTCTCCCGGCAACTGCCCAGGGCAGGGAATATTTTCCTGAGTTCTGTCACCTGCGCCTCCACCGGCCGCACGCGATAAGTGGAAGGATAGGCGCGATTCGAACCCACTTCCTCGTCCTCGAATTTATGGCTCACCGTGTGGCTGTGGATGATTTCGGTCACCGCCTTGGTCACTTCACACTTGAGCTTTGCGCCCCCTTCGAGCACGGCCTGCGCGCTTTGCAGGTCGAGCTGCTCAATGGCCGCGTGAAACGCGCTCGCGACAGCTTCGCCAAGGCACTCCTGAAGCCGCTCATTTTGCTGGTCGGTGGTGTTTCCCGAGGGATGCAGCGGAATGAAGGTGTGCGTGGCGGCCATGGTTCTGCTCGCGACCCTGCTCTTGGTGCGTTCTCTCTGCTTTATCGGCAAATCTGCATATTTCTTCACCGTTTGCGGCCGCAAACAAAATGGCCGGCGCATGCGCCGGCCCATTCTGAATCGATCAGCAATTCTTACGCCGCGGCACTCACTGTCAGATCGGCAGTGGAGGGTTGCAACTGCGGCTGTGCCGCCAGCAGCGGCAAAGCCACGGCCAGCACGTCTTCGATGCCGCTGGCATAATGCACCTCAACGCCCTTGATGATCTCTGGAGTCAGGTCCTCTTCCACGTTCTGGCGGTTTTCGGCGGGCAGAATGATGGTTTGCACTCCGGCCCGCCGAGCCGCCAGAAACTTTTCCTTGATGCCGCCGACGGGCAGCACGTTGCCGCTGAGCGTGATCTCGCCGGTCATGGCCGTCAGCGGTCGCACCGGCGTATTGGTCAGCAGCGAAGCCAGCACCGTCACCATGGTTACGCCTGCCGAGGGTCCATCTTTGGGGATGGCGCCGGCCGGGACGTGGATGTGGAGGTCGAGGTCCTTGTTGAAGTCCTCGGCCAGCCCGAGCCGTGCGGCGTTCGAGCGCACCCAGGTGAGAGCGGCCTGCATCGACTCCTGCATCACCTCGCCGATCTGGCCCGTCATGGTAAAGCCGCCCTTGCCCTTCATTTTGTTGGCCTCGATGAAGAGGATGTCGCCGCCGGCCGGCGTCCAGGCCAGGCCCACGGCCACGCCCGGCCGCTTCACGCGCTCCTCCACCTCGGTCTCAACGCGCACCTGGATGCCGCCCAAAAACTCCTTGATCACTTCCCGGTTGACGGTGAGCTTTTCCGGCTTGCCCTCGACCACGCGTCGCGCCTGCTTTCTACACACAGTCCCGATGGTCTGTTCGAGCTTGCGCACTCCGGCCTCGCGTGTGTAGTGGCGGATGATATGCCGCACCGCTTCCTCGGGAAACTCGATCTGCTCCTGTGTGATCCCGTTTTCCTTGATCTGACGCGGGATCAGATAGCGGTTCGCAATATGCAGCTTCTCCTCCTCGCTGTAACCCTGCAGCGGAATGATCTCCATGCGGTCGATCAGCGGCGGAGGCACCGTGTCCAGCATGTTTGCCGTGCAGATGAACAGCACCTTCGACAGATCGAACTGCACGTCCAGATAGTTGTCGCGGAAGGTGTTGTTCTGCTCCGGGTCCAGCGTTTCCAGCAGCGCGGAGGCCGGGTCGCCGCGGAAGTCGCGGCCCAGCTTGTCCACCTCGTCGAGCATGATTACCGGGTCGTTGGTTTCGGCGCGGCGAATGCTCTGGATGATTTGGCCGGGCAGCGCGCCGATGTAAGTCCGGCGATGGCCGCGAATCTCGGCCTCGTCGTGCATACCGCCCAGCGAAATGCGCTGGAATTTGCGGCCCAATGCGCGGGCGATCGACCGGCCCAGGCTGGTTTTGCCTACGCCGGGAGGCCCGACGAAGCACAAAATCGGCCCCTTCATGTCGGGCTTCAATTCGCGCACGCTCAGGTAATCCAGAATCCGGTCCTTCACCTTTTTGAGTTCGTAGTGGTCCTCGTCCAGAATCTGCTTGGCCACGTTGATGTCGATCTTCGAGCCCGAGCTCTTGGCCCAGGGCAGGATGGCCAGCCACTCGATGTAGTTGCGCGTGAGCGAGTAGTCGGCGGCCATGGGCGACATGCGCGAGAGGCGCGTAAGCTCTTTCATGGCCTCTTTTTTCACGTCCTCGGGCATCCCCGACTCATCGATCTTCTTGCGCAGCTCCTCAATCTCGCGCTGGCCCTCGTCCTGTTCACCCAACTCCTTCTGGATGGCTTTCATCTGCTCGCGCAGATAGTAGTCGCGCTGCGATTGCTGCACCTGGCCCTGCACCTCGTCCTGGATCTTGGCGCGCAACTGCTGCACCTCGATCTCCTTGGCCAGGAGCTTGTTCAACTGCTCCAGCCGTTCCGCGACACCTGTTGTTTCAAGCAACTGCTGCTTATCGTCGGTGGTGAGGAAAGGCAGCGAGGAGGCCACAAAATCCACCAGCCGGGCAGGCTCGTCGATGTTCGCCGCGATGGTTCGCAGTTCGTCGGAAAGCGTGGGCGACTCGGTGACGATTTGCTGGAACTGCTCGATGACGTTGCGCACCAGAGCTTCAAAGCTCGGTGATGTCGCCGGAGTAACGTCCTCCAGAGTTTCGATTTCGGCCGCCATAAAGGGCTCGGATTGGGAATACCGCACCAAGCGAACGCGGCTTACACCCTCCGTAAAGACAAAACGGCTTTGGTTGGGCATGCGCACAACTTTGTGCACGGTGGCCAGCGTTCCCACAGCATGCAGATCGGCTGGCTTGGGCGCGTCCAGACGCGGGTCCAGTTGCGCCGCAACCACGATCTGGCGCTCCTCGCCCAGCGATTCGATCAATTGAATGGAGCTCTCCCGGCCTACCGTCAGCGGCAGTACGGCATGAGGAAACAGGACCGTATCGCGGACCGGCAACACCGGAACTCTGCGCGTTCCCGGGGTGTTCCGGTTCGATGCGTCTGGGGGTGCTGCGGCTGTCTGGTTTGGCATTGAGTGTCCTCGTATCAACTTTCCTTCTTTAGATAACTCAGGAATCGAAAAGTTGCAACATTTGACCTTCCCTGCGTCCTCCTGCGGTAATCTTAGCTACGCTCAGGCCGGGCCGCGGGTTCCCGAGCCGGGCAACCGGTCGCGTGCCCGTCAGCGCTGGGCAGCGGTAGAGTTTCAGCTTCACTGCATCATCCCTAAGGGGCTAAAGCCTGCTCATTTTGCAGCGTTTACGGCGCCCTTCGACTGCGCTCGGGGTAGGCTTTAGAGTCGTGCCCCTTTGCGACCTCCTCAAATTGAGATGCTGCCTGACGGCACAATGCCGCTCTTGGAGTGTATCGGCTGAAAAATGCCGGAAGGTGAGGACGGCAGACTGGCGCCTCCAGGGGCATTTCCGGCGTGAAACTGGACCGCTCCGGGTGGCGCTACAGTCCAGGATCGAAGCTCCCTGCTGCTTCACGTCGGATGGCTGACTCGATGCGCTCCCACACTTCGTCGGGCGGTTCCACGCTGGGAAATAACTGGCGTGCCGCCTCGGCGATGGCTTCGAGACTTGCGAGGAAGGCGCGGCAATCCTGGCAGCTCTGGAGATGGGGATGTGCGGCAGCGTCTTCCCCCGTGGCGATCAGCTCGGGCAGTTGCGCCTGGAATTCGGCGCAGCTCATTTTGGCGGGATCGCCGGTCATGACGGCTCCTTTTGCCGGTTTTGAGCGCGCAGGGCGTCGCGCAGCTTCAGGCGAGCCTTGTGCAATTGCGACTTGCTGTTGCCGATTGAGCAGTCCAGCATGGAAGCTATCTCATTATGCTCAAAACCTTCGACATCGTGAAGGATAAAGATAAGACGATAGCCGGCCGGTAATTCGGCGACGGCGCGTTCGAGGGCGAGCCGGTCGATGGCGCCTGTGAGCCTGAGATCGGCGGAGCCAAAGCTGCGGCTGGGACCTTCGGTAGGTGTGGGCTCCATGGCTTCGTCGAGGGAGATGAGCGACAGGCCCTTCTTGCGCAGTCGCATCAGCACCACGTTAACGGCCAGCCGGTGCAGCCAAGTGGAAAAGGCCGAGTCGCCGCGGAAGGTGGCGATCTTGCGATGCAGTTGCAGAAACGCCTCCTGCGTCAGGTCTTCGGCCTCGACAATATTGCCCACCATGCGCAGGCAGAGCGAGTAGATTTGCCTTTTGTGCAGCGCGTAGAGTTGGGCAAAGGCTTCATGATCGCCCGCCTGTGCGCGAGTCAGCGCGCCGGCCTCAACAGAGTTGGATGAACCCGCGGGAATACTGGTTGCGGATCGGCCCGCAGCGGCCCCGAGCACATCCGCACCGCGTCTGGACTGGCTGCGATTGGGCGCTTGAGCAGGGGTTGGGGAATCGGCCATGCGCTTCCTCCGGGATCGTTCTCGAAACCGGCGTTGGTGCGCGAGCTTCTTTCCTCGTTAGTATAAGGGAAAGCAGCCAGGGCGCCGGACTTGGACGAAGAATCGAAGCCAAGCGCCTCTTTTATGAGATGCAACGAGAGCTGCTGCTTTGAATCGAAATAAGTTTTTCCGTACTTTTTCTTTAGATATGAACTTGTGGACAAAGCCGGCAGGAAGATGCGGCGCTCACCGGAGGCCCCGGCGACCGGTCCAGAGGAAACAGCTCAAAGCTTTCCGGGTCCGGCGGCAGATCCCTTTAGCTTGTGTCGCTCGGAGGGAGATATTGCTCACCTCGAGTCTTCTCGCTTGGACTCTTGCCTTCGCAACGGGCGCGCCCCTCGCCTGCTGGTGCCAAGGCTCGGCTGCGGCTCCAGCCACAAGCCCAGTTCCTCCGGCCATGGCCCTGCAAATGTCGCCGCTTCCAGAGCTTGTGACCGGATCCGTTCTGGTATGGGAGGGCCTCCCGGTGCGGCGCATCTCCTTCGAGGGCGTGCCGGCCGATCGGGTCGCTCCGATCGCCGGCCATCTTCCTCAGGCCGTGGGAGCGCCTTTGACCTCGGAAAACCTGAAGCTGAGCCTGCGCCAGTTGTATGCGACCGGCCTCTACGACACCGTGCAAGTGGAAGGAATGCGCGAGGCGGACGGCGTGGCGCTACTGTTTCAGGGGGCGCCACGCACGTTTATCGGGACGGTGGGCGTGGACGGCGCCGCTGGGGCCACCATGAACACCCAGCTCGAGCGAGCCAGCCAGCTCCAGGCCGGCACGCGCTTGACTGCGGCCAAGATGAGCCGCGCTTTCGACCAGATGCGCGCCACGCTCGAAGAGAACGGCTACCACCAGGCGTCGATCGCGCAGGCCGTGACGCCGCACCCCGGCCAGCAGCTTGCCGATATTGCGTTTCGCGTAAGATCGGGGCGGCGCGCGCGCATAGGCGAGGTCGCAGTGACAGGCGACTCCGGGATGAAAGTGGAGGAATTTCGCCGCCATGCCCATCTGCGGACCGGCGCTTATGTCGACCACGATACCGTCAATCGCGCTCTGAATGGCTTGCTGCGGGAATACCAGCATCAGGGCCGCCTGGAGGCCGAGGTCAAGCTCGAATCCGCGACCTATGACCAAGGTGCAAACGTGGTGAATTTCCGCTTCTCCGCCAACCAGGGACCTGTGGTCAAGGTAGTCGTTGAGGGCGCGAGCATCGATCCGGAGCGCGTCAAGCGGCTTATCCCGGTCTATGAAGAGGGTAGTGTTGACGAAGATCTGCTGAACGAAGGCAACCGACGACTGCGCAACTACTACCAGGGCCTGGGCTACTTCGAAGCCAAGGTAGATCACGAGCGGCAATCTGTGGGCAGCGATGAGGTGAGCATCGTCTACACGGTGCGGCTGGGACCCCGCCGCCGCTTGGCAAGAGTCTCCATTGCGGGGAACCATTACTTTGACACTGCCACGCTGATGGATCTCGTCAGCGTTCATGCAGCTGACGTTCTCGATCGCCATGGCTTGTACAGCCTGGCGCTAGTATCGGCCGATGTGAACGCGCTCGAGACTGTGTATCGAAGCAACGGCTTCGCGCAGGTAAAGGTCACGCCGGAGACCAGCATTCTGGAAGCGGTTGTGGCTGATAACCCGCCGCCTGCCGCCGGAGGGCAGCCTGCCATTGCGTCCGCCGTCCAGCTCACAGTTACTTACCACATCGCCGAAGGGCCGCAGTTGCACGTGGGCGTAATGCAGATCGAAGGCAACCAGCACATTCCTACGGGAGCGCTGTCGGCGCTGCTGAACACCATGCCGGGCCAGATGCTTTCGCCTCAAAACCTCGCCGGAGACCACGACGCGCTGGTGACCGCGTATTACAGCCAGGGCTTTGACCAGGCCACCGTAAGCGTGACCGAAAAGGCCGAGCCTTCCGATCCGGGAAAGGTTGACGTGGTATTCCACATCGACGAAGGAGAGCAGATCTTTGTGCGCAATGTGCTGTTGACGGGACTGCATTTTACCCGCCCTGAAACGGTAGCGCGGGCCATCACCTTACATCCTGGCGATCCGCTCAGCCAGACGGCGCTCTCTGATACGCAGCGTAATCTTTACTCTTTTTCGCTCTTCAACGAAGTCGATACTGCGGTTGAAAATCCGGATGGCGGCGAGCCCGAGAAAACGGTCATGCTGCAAACGGTTGAGGCGCGGCGCTGGGCGTTGACCTACGGCTTTGGCTTCGAGGCACAAACCGGGAAGCCGCAAAACAACTGCGCGGGCGCAACCGCGGCTGGCGTCGCGTGCAGCCCCAACGGCAAAACCGGAGTCAGCCCCCGCGTGCTGGCCGACATCACGCGCAACGACCTCTTCGGCCGCGCGCAGTCGGCCTCGTTGCGTGCCACGTATGGCCTGCTGGAGCAGAGCATCGGCCTTCTTTATCAGATTCCTCATTTTGAAGGCAACCGCAACTTCGGCCTGACCTTCTCCGGCGGCTACGCCAACAGCCTCGACGTCTCCACCTATGTGGCTTCACGCCTTGAAGGCGCCATCCGGTGGACCGAGACCTTCAATCGGCCCGGGTCGTGGCTTTCCAGAGCCAACACCTTTATCTATGAACTTGATTTTCGCCGGGTCAAAGTGGCGGCCAGCAGCTTGCAGGTCTATCCAGGCGAGATATCAGAACTGTCGACCGCAGCGCGTGTGGGGGGGCCGGCATTCACATGGATTCGCGACACACGCGACCTGCCCATGGATGCGCGGCGCGGCACCTACACCAGTTTTCAGGAGTTTCTCTCCGACCGGCGATTTGGCGCGCAGTCGGAGTTCAACCGCATCGACACCTCGAACTCCAGCTATTACAGCTTCGACAAAGGGAAGTTCGTGGTGGCCCGCAATACACGCTACGGGCAGGTGCGCGCCTTCGGCAACGGATCAAGCGAGCTGATTCCGCTTCCCGAGCGGCTTTACGCCGGCGGCCCCGTTTCGCTCCGCGGTTTTTCACAGAACGCCGCAGGCCCGCGCGATCCCGAGACCGGCTACCAGATTGGCGGCGCGGGAGCGCTGATCAACAGCACTGAACTGCGCCTGCCGCCGCCCACGCTGCCATGGTTCGGCAATACAGTGAGCTTTGTGATTTTTCACGATATGGGCAATGTGTTTACCAATGCCGGGGATGCATGGGCCAGCGCTCTACGTGTGCGCCAGCCCGACAGCAGCGCCTGCAGAACCCTGGCTCATGTCGGTCAACCCTCGACTTACCTGCCGAACGGTCCCACCACCTCCACCGGCCAGCAGGGCCTGTGCAGCTTCAATGACTTCTCTCATGCTCTCGGAGCCGGTCTGCGCTACCACACACCGGTCGGGCCCATCCGGTTCGATTTCAGCTATAACCTCAACCCGCCCATCTTTCCTGTGAACATCAACTACGGGATTCCCACCCCGGCGGTGAATCCCACGGGCCTCCCCGGTTACGAATCGGCGCCCTATTTAGGCCAGGCTCCGCACATCAACTTCTTCTTTAGCCTGGGGCAGGCGTTTTGATGACCACACGAGCCCCAATCCGGATTGGAACTGCCAGCCGAAAGCGGTGGGTTGGCAAGAAGCGCACCCTCCGCCTGCCCGTCATCCCGATTGGAGCGGGGCGCGCGCAGTGTGGCCCGCGGAGTCGAAGGACCTGCGGCTGTTTTTCATGGAATAAGGCAGTGAAGAGCCTGCTTTCCCTGGCGCTTCTGGCCGGGGCCAAAATAAGCCCGGCCCAGCAGCCCAATCCGCCATCGCCCGTCGTCCTCGATCGCGCCGTCGCCGTGGTCAACCGGCACGTGATCCTGGCCAGCGATCTTGACGACGAGATTCGCCTCTCCGTTCTCGATCCAAACGGAGTGGGCCAGAACGGCCTTACGCAACAACAGGCGCTGGAACATTTGATCAGCCGCGCACTCATCGAGCAGCAGATCCGCGAGGAAGACATGCAGGCCATCGAGCCTTCGCAGCAAGAGGTTAATGCCCGCCTCGACGAGCTCCGCAAAGAACTCCCCGTCTGCGTCCGCCAGAACTGCGCCACCGACACGGGCTGGAATGCCTTCCTCAAGTCGCACGAACTGACGATCGAACGCGTCGAAGCATATCTTCGCTACCGGCTGGAGATTCTCAGTTTCATCGAGCAGCGATTCCGGCAGGGCATCCAGATCTCCCAGCAGCAGATCGAAACCTATTACAACGACACGCTGCTGCCGCAGTATGCGCCCGGCCAATCCATTCCGCCGCTCGATCAAGTAGCTCCGCGCATTCAGGAGATTCTGCTCGAACAGCAGGTCAACATGCTGTTCGACAACTGGCTCAATAACCTGCGCCAGCAGGGCGATGTGGAGGTACTGGCTCCGGAGCTTGCCCCGGCGCCGGAAACTCCTGCAGCTCCGGCCGCCTCCGGAAAAGGAGGCCTATGAGCGAACGCGAAATGCCTCCCATCTCCGGCGAGCCGCCCATCCCGCCCAAACCGGCACGGCGCGGGATGCGCAGCCGTCTCCGCCGCTTCTTTTTGCGCCACCTGCCGCTGGCAGTGGCTTGCGCGGTGGTTTTGCTTGCGCTTTTTTCTGTTGGCCTCTATTTTGTCGCCAGCTCCGCAGCATTCGAAAACGTTGTTCGCCAGCGCCTGATCGCGTCCATCGAAGACCTCACCGGCGGCAGGGTCGAGATCGCGTCCTTTCATTGGCGCCTGCTACATTTCGAAGCCGAAGCGGACGGGTTGGTGATTCACGGTCTGGAAGATCCCGGCGAGGCGCCTTACGCGCGGATCGAGCGCCTGCACGTGCACGTGAGTGTGCGTAACCTCTTCAGTCCGCACGTTCGGCTGCGCAGCCTGGAAATCGACCGGCCCAACCTGCACATCATCGTCTATCCCAACGGATCGACCAATCAGCCGCACCCGCGGAGACCCAACAGATCCCGTGAGTCCGCTCTCGACACCCTGTTCGACATGCGGGCCGGCCGATTTGCGGTCGAGCAAGGAATCCTGCATTACGACAACCGCGCGGCATCCTTCGATTATCAGGACCGGTACGCGCCGCTTGACTTTGAGGCCAACGATGTCTCTATTCTCCTGCGTTATCTTCCTGCGGCCAAAGGCACGCCGGAGACCTACCGCATCGAAGCCGGGGCTACTGACCTGAATCTCTTCCGCGCTGTGTCGCGCGGCAAATCGACGTCGGTCCACGGAACGCTGCAGGCAACGATCGATCTGGAGCGGGCGAGGCTTTTGCTGCGCAGCTTGCGGCTCACGGCGCACAATGCGGAAGCCAGGGACCGCTCGCTGGAAGTTTCAGGCGATGTGGAGGATTTCGCTCATCCGCGCTGGCAGGCCAGGGTCGTGGGCGATCTGGACCTGCGGCTCCTCGATCCCATTACAGGCTATCCAGACGCGCCCGAGGGCATCGCCCACCTCGACCTCGCCGCCGCAGGCCAGGCGGTGACATTTCACATCGACGGCCCCATTCATGTCGATGAAGGCTCATACATTGGCGAAGGCGTCATCGCAACGGGCATCACCCTCGACGCGCAGGTCCATGCCGATGCCAGGCAGTTGTTGATCGGGCAGATTGTCGCGCGATTGCGTCAGGGCGGGCAAATCGAAGGCACGGTCGATCTCCAGCCGTGGCTTCCGTCCTTTTCTGCCGCAACCGTGCAGCCATATGCGGCGGGAGCTGAGGGCGCTCCGGTTGGCCGGAACACGCTCGTCCGATCGGCGCCCTGGATCATTCCCGTCAACGGAAAAGTGAACGCCGATTTCAAGGGCGTCGCTCTGGACACGGTCCTTGAGATGCTTGTCGCGCCGGAGTACCAGCGCCTCGGCCTGGACGCTCGCCTTGACGGCACGGCTGTAGCAACCTGGTTCAATGGCCAGGGCCGCAACGTTTCTGTGACTGCGAATCTGGATTTGAGCCCCTCCGGCCAGACCCCGGCCGGAGAAGCGCCCGCAACCGGCGTCATCGATGCCACCTACACGCAGCGCAGCGGCGGGGTGGACCTGCGCAAGCTGGAGTTGCATCTGCCCGCGAGCGAGTTGGAGGCGCACGGGGTGCTCGGCGCTTACCCGGCGACCAGCGCGTCGGCGCTCAACATCGATTTTCATACCCATAACCTGGGAGAGTTCGACACGGCGCTGCGCAGCCTGGGACTCAGGCGTAATGGCAGAGCCGGAACCGCTGCCCTGCCCTTGGCCCTCACCGGACAGGCCGATTTTCTTGGGATCTGGACCGGCTCGCTCGTGAAGCCGCACCTTGCGGGCAGCTTAAAGGCCACGCAAATTGCCCTGGAAATGCCGGCGGCAGGCGGCAATCCGGGCGAGCCGCAGTTTGTGCGCATGGATTCGATGGAAGCCATGGGAAGCTACTCTCCGTCCCAAATTGCCATCCAGCACGCGCTGCTGCTGCGCGGCAAAACCAGAATCGCGCTCAGTGGAACGCTGGATGCATCGCCTCGCCCGCAGGCGGCATTTGACGCCAACTCTGTAGTGCATGCGCGCATCGACGCAGCCAACGTCGACGTCGCAGACGTGCAGCCGATCCTTGTCGCAGCCGGTGGCCCCAGCCTGCCCCTGGAGGGCGCATTCAGTGCGCGGATCCAGGCCGATGGGCCGCTCCGCGCGGCCACAGCCTCCGGTTCGATCGAGATGGATCGCGGCAACATCTATGGCGAGCCGTTTGCGCAACTTCGGATCGAGGGCGCGATGGCCAACCAGGTCCTGAAGGTGACGTCGGCCACGCTGAGCGAGGCGGGTGGAACCGTCTCCGCATCGGGAAGTTACGACATCAAAACCAGGGGCTTTCAGGCAGAGGCGCAAGGCGCCGGCTTCGACATCTCGCGGATCGGCTGGGTGCGCCAGCAGGATCTGGATGTGACCGGCAGGCTGGGCTTCTCGCTCACTGGATTAGGCACACTGGATGACCCGCGCCTCGAGGGGCGCGCGGCGGTGAGCGCATTCACCCTGGCCGGGCAACGATTCGGCACGCTGGAAGCGACCGCGCACACCACGGGCCACACCCTCACATACACCGTAAACGCGCAGTTGGAGGAGGCCGCGCTGGCTCTGCGAGGAGAAACCGTGCTCGACAGCGGCTACGCAACCAAGGCCAAGGTCGACTTCTCCCAATTCAACATTGGCGTGCTCTTCAGGATGGCGCATATGGAGGCGTTCAGCGGCCAATCTGCAGTGGCCGGCACGGTCACGGTAGAGGGGCCGCTCGCGCACCCCGCGCAGCTTTACGGCGAAGCGCGGCTGCGGGAGATGGCGGTAACCATTGCCGGCGTCCAACTGCGAAGCGAGGGCGGCGCGCACGCCACGCTGGCCAATGAACGCATCTCTCTCGATCCTCTGCACATCACCGGTGAAAACACCGACTTGCACGCCGAGGGCGGTCTTTCCCTCAAGGGCACGCGGCAACTGGACCTTGCCGCCAGCGGCTCCATCAACCTGAAGCTGGCCGAGACGCTCGATCCCGATCTGACCGCGAGCGGCGTCACTACGTTCCAGGTTGAAGCGCACGGGCCCCTGCAAAATCCCGGCCTGCAAGGCCGCATCGACATCCAGAACGGTTCTCTATCGCTTGAGGACCTGCCCAACGGCCTGAGCCAGTTGAACGGTTCGCTTGAGTTCAACCAGAACCGGCTTGAAGTACGCAACCTGACCGCAATGAGCGGCGGTGGCCTGTTAAGCGTCGGCGGATTCCTTGCCTATCAGCACGGCATCTACGCCGACCTCTCGGTCACGGGCAAAGAGGTTCGCATTCGCTACCCCGAGGGGGTCACTTCCCTGGCCGACGCCAAATTGCAACTGCAAGGCTCGCAGAACAACCTGCAGTTGAGCGGCGATGTACTCATCACCCGCTTTTCCACCAGCCCCGACCTTGACCTTGCGGCATTAGTTGCCCAGGCCAATGCCTCCGTGCAGACCATCGCCCCGCCCGAGGCCCCGTCAAACCACGTTCGCCTCGACGTGCACATCGTGTCCTCGCCGCAGTTGAACTTCCAGAACGCCTTTGCCAAGCTGGCCGGCGACGTGGATCTGCGCCTGCGCGGCACCCTTGCCTCGCCTTCGCTTCTAGGCCGGGTCTCCATCACCGAGGGCAGCGCCACAATCGCCGGAACCCGCTACGACCTGGAGCGCGGCGACATCACCTTCACCAACCCGGTTCGCATCGAACCCGTCATCGACCTCAGCGCGACGGCCCGCGTGGAAGATTACGACATCTCTCTCGGCCTGCACGGATCGCCTCAAAAACTGGCCGTCACCTACCGCAGCGATCCCCCGCTTCCCGAGGCCGACATCGTCTCGCTCCTGGCCCTCGGTCACACGGCGAGCCAGCAACGCCTTTATACCCAGCAGCAGGAGCAGGCCATCACCAATCCTACCGACGCATTGCTCGGAGGAGCCCTTAACGCCACGGTCAGCAACCGCGTGCAAAAACTCTTCGGTGCCGGCTCGGTCAAAGTTGACCCCAACTATCTCGGCGCTTTCGGCAACTCCACCTCCCGCATCACCGTCCAGGAGCAATTGGGCCGCACCGTGATCCTCACCTACGCCACCGATGTCAACACCACCAGCCAGCAGTTGCTCCAGGCTGAAGTTGCCATCAATCGCCACGTCTCCCTGGTGGTTGCACGCGACGAGTCGGGCGTCTTCTCCGTGGTCCTCAAGGCCACGCGCCGCTATCGTTGAGCCTGTTCAAGCATTTCCGCAACCGATTGGCCATTTTTGTGTCTAAATAGGCGCAAACGGCAGGCAAGCCAGCGGTTCATCCTCAATCCATCTAAGTTGGCCCCGGCTGCCGCCGGGCTAATTTTCTTTGAGACACAGAGGAGGAAACCCCTATGACACGAACCATCAGGCATTCCAAGGCTTTGGCGCCGGCAGCCGCGCTCGCAGCCGCGATTCTTATCTCGGCCCAGGTATCTCTGGCAGCGGCCCAGCAGGATGTGGCCAGCGCAGTGCGGGCCAAGCTCGATAAATCACAGTTCAAGGATGTTCAGATCAGTGTGGACGCGAATGGCGTCGCCACGCTGAGCGGCACGGTCAGTCTCTACGAGTACAGGGCAGATGCTGACAAAGCTACGCACAAGGTGAAGGGCGTTACAGCGGTTCGCAACGATATTGAAGTTGCCGGGCCGAGCGTGCCCGATAGCCAACTGCAGAAGAGTCTCGCGGAAAAGCTTACCTATGACCGCGTAGGCTACGGCAATGTTTTCGACGCCATCACTCTCGAAGTTCACGACGGAGTGGTGACCCTGGGCGGTCATGCCCACGATTATCCCAACAGGGACTCAGCGCTGGCCACAGTGGCCACTACGCCGGGCGTCAAGGATTTAGTCGACGAAATCAGCGTGGATCCCCTCTCGATGATGGATAACCAGATCCGTCTTGCCGTGGCGCGTGCGGTCTACAGTTTTCCAACGCTGAACAAGTACGCCATCGACCCCGCCATGCCCATTCGTATCTCGGTGCAGAACGGCAACGTGGAACTCTACGGCGTAGTAGATTCGCAGGCCGATAAGGACGCGGCGTTCCTTCGCGCCAATGGGGTTCCCGGCGTTTTCAGCGTGAAGAACTACCTGCAAGTGGCCGGCCAGCCCGCCGAAATGAAACAGTAAGGCGTTGGCAGCGCCGCGAACGCCAGCGCAATGGTCCAACTTTTGCGCGGCCATCAGCCCGACAAGTCTGTCTTAACGGTCAAGAGAACGGCAGGAGATCGCCGCTCGGGAAGTTCTCCGGCTCAATCCCGTAGAATATCTTTCCATCGGTACAATAGGGATCACTCGATTCGTGTGTCATTGAAGGAGGCCTCATGGAAACCGGGAACCAGCCCGCAGCAGGCCCACCGCCGCCAGCGAAGACCGGTGTTGCACCGGCCCTTGCATCCGAACCCGTAGCTGAACCGCAGGAAGCACCCTACCGCGGCCTGCGCTGGATTTTTTTGGGCAGCCAGGGTTTGCGAGCAGGCTGGTCGGTGCTGATCTTTCTGTTTTTGACCCTTCTCTTCATGTGGGTGCTAGGGACAGCCGCTTCCGTCTTCGTCCACAAAGTCCTTCACATCAAGACGGGTAGTTTCACGGCCGCTTCAGCCATCGTCGGGGGATTGATCGAGCTCTTGGCGATCCTGGGGGCGGGCGCCCTTGTGGCCCTTATCGAGGGCCGGAGCATTCTGGCGTATAACCTCACCGGACCGCGGTGGCCCCAGCATTTCCTTGTCGGCCTAGTAGTCGGTTTTCTTGCCCTTTCCGCGCTGATAGGGGCGCTTGTGGCGGGCGGTTGGCTGCACTTCGGCGCGGTCGCGCTCTCTGGAACGCAAATCTTCGCCTCTGCCGCGCTGTGGGGCATTGCGTTTCTTCTCACGGGCTTTTTTGAGGAGGGATCCTTCCGCTGCTACCTGCAGTTCACATTCACCCGCGGTATCGATTTCTGGTGGGCGTTGGGCATTGTCGCCGTGACCTGCGCCTACCTGGCAATCTTCGTCGGAGGAAGCGCTTCGTGGGGCGTCTATACCGCCGCTTTGCTGGGCGTTCTCCCTTGCTTTGTCCTCCACCGAAAGGCTGCCCCACGCAGTGGCAGCGGTTTCTGGTGCGCGGCGTGGGTCACTTCCACACTCTTCGGCTTCGTCCACACAGGGAACGGAGGCGAAAACTGGATCGGTATTTTTGCCGCCGCATTCATCGGTTTTGTCTTCTGTGTGAGCGTCTGGCTGACGGGCACGGCCTGGTGGGCCATCGGCTGCCACGCGGCATGGGATTGGGCAGAGACCTTCTTTTATGGCACAGCCGACAGCGGATTGGCGCCGCAGGGCCATTTTCTGACCACGAGCCCGGCAGGCAATGCGCTGTGGAGCGGCGGCACAGACGGCCCCGAGGGTAGTCTGCTGGTGCTGGGGGTCATTCTCTTGCTGCTCTTGCTGCTGCTTGTCCTTTACGGCCGCGGAAAATTTGCTGCGCCGGGGCTACCGGCCGCACAGCAACCTCTGGTTTGAGAAAGAACGATGCGGCTCTGGCTGAATCGAAGCGCCGAGAGCGTCCGGCCGCGCTCCATCCTACGCGGTATCCTGAATCTGATCGATGGCCGATACTCACTCACTGCATCCAGCGCCTGTGAGCGCCACGCCCGCGCGTTATCAACGCAAGCGCCGCTGGCCGCGGATTCTTCTTTGGTCAAGCAGCGGTCTGCTGGCGTTGCTCCTGCTGGCCGCTGGCGCGGGCATGTTTTGGCTTCGCGCCGCCGCCAAGGCCGCGCTGCCGCAGCTCGATGGCGATGCGCATCTGGCAGGACTCTCCGCGCCCGTCACCGTTCGCCGCGACGCGCACGGCGTGCCGCATATCGACGCCGCCACGCAGGAGGACATGCTGGTGGCGCAGGGCTTTGTCACCGCCCAGGACCGCTTGTGGCAGATGGACGGCCTGCGCCGCAGCGCTAACGGCGAGCTGGCGGAGATTCTGGGCCCAGCGCTCGTCAAGCAGGACAAAACGCAGCGCGTGCTCCAGATTCGCCTGGCAGCCCAACGCATCTACGAACATTTGCCGGCAGCCGACCGTGAGCGGTTCGATGCCTACGCCCGCGGCGTCAATCTTTTCATCGCACAGTGCGAGCAGTCGCATGCGCTCCCGGTGGAGTTCCGGCTGCTGATGTACCGTCCGCAACCCTGGAGCGGCGTGGACTCCATCAGCGTAGGCCTCGCGATGGTGCAGGAGCTCGATACGCATGCTGAAACCAAGTTCTCTCGCGCACGGGTCTCCGCGGCTCTCCACGATCCCCGGCTCGAAGCCGATCTCTACCCGGTCGGCTCGTGGCGTGATCATCCGCCCACCGGCATCAAAGTGGACCTGAGCGAGCCACAGCCGCTGCCCCCGCCCACAAAGAAAAACGGAAAGGACGAAGACGACGAGGACGAGAACACCGAAACGCGCGCCGTGCCCGGCAGCGCGCCGATTTCGCCGGCATTGACTGCGCCGGAAGACACACACGCGCTGAGGTCTCTGCTGGGACATCCCGACTGCGACGGTTGCGCGCCGGGATCAAACAACTGGGTGGTGGCCGGCAGCCACACCGCCAGCGGCAAACCGCTGCTCTCGAACGATATGCACCTGACCCTCCGCGAGCCGGACACATGGTACATAGCCGATCTGCGCGCGCCGGGCTTTCATGCCGCGGGCGTCACGCTGCCGGGCCTGCCGCTAGTCATCGCCGGTCACAACGAACACGTGGCCTGGGGATTTACCGCGCTGGGGGCGGACGTACAGGATCTCTACTACGAAAAGCTCGACGGCAAGGGCAACTATGAGGGCTTAGACGCACAATGGCATCCGCTCACCGTCGATCGCGAGGTCATCCACGTACGCGGCGGCAAGGATGTCGTTCTCGACGTCCAATCCACCGAGGATGGGCCGCTCATGAACCCGATTCTCGCCGCGAGCGATCCGCCCATCGCCCTCAAGTGGACCCTATACGATCCCTCGCTCAACGCGCTGCCTTTCTACGAGATGAACACGGCGTCGCACTGGACGGAGTTCTCTGCCGCTCTTGCGCAGTGGTGCTGGCCCACGCAGAATGTGGTCTACTCCGACGATCAGGGACACATTGCGTACCACGCGGTGGGCCGCATTCCGCTGCGGCCGGCAGGGCCGGTAGACGTGCCGATTGAGGATGGCGCACACGAGTGGCAGGGCTACATCCCCTTCGATCAGATGCCCAACGCCTTCGACCCTCCTTCGGGATTTCTGGCCACGGCCAACGCGCGCGTCACCACCGACAAGTCGCCTTACCCTCTCGGCGACGACTGGATCGATCCCTACCGCGTCGAACGCATCTACAAAGCTCTCAACGGCCGCGACCAGCTCACGCCCAAAGACATGCTCGCTGTCCAGACCGACATTTACAGCGAAGTGGATCAGGAGATGGGCCATCGCTTCGCCTACGCCATCGACCACACCCCCGGCCCCGAGGGCAATGGCGACCCACGGATGCGCCAGGCCGCCGACCTGATGCGCAGTTGGGATGGCCGCCTCACTACCGATTCCGCCGCCGCATCCATCGTCACCCAAACGCGCGAAGCCCTCTGGCCGCTGATTCTCAAGCCCAAGCTGGGCAAGCTCGCTGGCGATTACCATTGGGACGAAAAGAACTTTGCCGAGGAAGAGATCGTGATGCACGCCAAGCCGGAGTGGCTACCGATGGTCTACAGGAACTGGGACGAGCTGCTGACCGCGGCGGTGCGCAAAGCCATGCACCACGGAAAAGCGCCGGGCGATGTGGCCAAGTGGACTTACGGAAGCTGGCACGTGGTCGATATCGAGCATCCGCTGGCCGATTTTCTGCCGTTCATTGGCCGTGTGGCCGGAACCGGCCCGCAGCCGCAAAGCGGCGACGCCACCACAGTGAAGCAGGTGGGCCGCACGCTGGGCCCCTCGCAGCGTTTCACCATGGACTGGAGCAATATCGACGGTTCGACGGAGAACATCGTGCTTGGCGAGAGCAGCAACCCTTTGAGCCCCTATTTCCGCGACCAGTGGAACGACTGGTACGGCGGCACAACTTTCGCCCTCCCCTTCACCCCGGCAGCGGTCGCGGCGCAAGCCAGGCACACGCTGCGCTTGCTGCCATGAGCCCGCGACCGGCCATCGTTGTATACTGCCATCAAAGCAATTCAATCAACTTCAGAAGGGACCCTGATTATGAGCCGGATAACCGTCGACAAAAGTCTTTGCAAACTGTGCGGAGCTTGCGTAGAAGTTTGTCCTGACAATTCGATCGCTCTCGATCAAGATGGCTTTCCAGAAGACGTTCCCGAGTCCATGTGCATTTTCTGCGGGCACTGCGTCGCTGTTTGCTCCAACGATGCCCTCGCTCACGCCGAATTGCCCAAAGACGCTTCCCTGCTCGCGGCCAAAGAGCTGCCTGCCCCGGCACTGATAGATGGCCTGTTAATGAGCCGACGGTCCGTCAGGGAATTCAACGATCAGCCGGTAGGAAGGCAGGTACTGGAGGAGCTGTTGGATGTCGCTCGGCGAGCCCCAAGCGCTGTCAATTCCCAGATGGTGCACTGGATCGTCGTCGAGGGCAAGGAAAAAATTTATGCATTGTCCCGGGAAACGATGAACGGAATGCCCCCTCCGGGGAACGGTGGCGGGCACGGTGCCTCGTTTTTGAAACGATGGGAAAGCGGAGACGACATTGTCCTGCGCGGCGCTCCCACCCTTGTGGTGGCTTGCACGCCGAGCGATTACGACTGGGGAAGGGAAGATAGCACCATCGCTCTCACCTTTCTTGAGGTGGCTGCCCTGGCCCGGGGTCTGGGGGCTTGCTGGGCCGGGTTTCTGACGCGCATTGCAGCCATTCACGAGCCCCTTCGCAAGTTGCTTGCGGTGCCAGAAGGGTACGTCGTGCGCGGTGGTCTCATGCTCGGGAAGGGCAAACACTCCTATCATCGGATACCTCCGCGGAAGCCGGTCAGTGTGCAATGGAATTAGAGCGTTGTCACGATTCGCGTGCTTGTGCCAACCATGAGCCGAACCCCCGGATTTCTCCCTAGTAAGTATTGGGGCCCGGCGCTCATCCTCTTCGCCGCGGCGGTGGCTGTCGTGCCCCAGCTCGTGCGCGGCAACTCCTGCGGCCACGACTTCGACGTTCACCTCGTCTCGTGGCTCGACTGCGTAAATGCATGGCGTCACGGCATTCCTTATCCGCACTGGGCGCCGAGCCCCAACTACGGCGCCGGCGAACCACGCTTCGTCTTCTATCCGCCGCTGACGTGGATGCTGGGCGCGATACTGGGAGTGGTTTTCCCGTGGAACTTTGCGCCCATTGTGCTCACCTTCCTCACGCTTGCCGGGACCGGCCTGGCCACGCGCGCGCTGGCGCTGGAAGCATTCGACGATGCGCCTGCTACGTTGGCCGGCTGCGTTGCGCTCTTCTCCGGCTTTGCGCTGTTCACTGCGTACGAGCGCTCCGCATTTCCTGAGTTTGCGGGCGGAGTCCTGCTGCCGCTGCTGCTCCTGTTTGCGCTGCGCGACCGGAACCCAACTGCATCTTTGGTGCGCCGGGCATTCGATGGCTCAATGCCGCTGCTCGCCCTCATGCTCGCCGCATGCTGGTTGTCGAATCTTCCTCTGGCTGTAATTGCCACCTATCTTCTGGCTGCCGTCGCGCTGCTCGCGGCAATGGTAAAGAAAACGTGGGCGCCCGTGCTACGCGCCGCGTTGGCCACGCCGCTTGGTTTGGGCCTCGCCGCGATCTACTGGCTCCCCGCTGCAATCGAGCGGCATTGGGTCGACATCGGGCAGGCGACCGAGGACCCCGGCTACAACTTTGAGAACAACTGGTTATTTGCGCGGCACGCCAACCCGCTGCTGGCGCTGCACGACGCGGTTCTGCGGCAAGCCTCGTGGGTTGCCGTATCCATGATCGCCGTGGCTGTCGCGGGAATTCTCATTAGTTGGGGACGCGGCACGCTTCCCGCGCAGAAACGCACAGAATCGCGCCGCTGGTGGATTCCCCTGGCGGCCATCCCCATTGTGGCCTTCTTTCTTATGTTCCCCATCTCCCGACCGGTGTGGAATCTGCTGCCCGAGATGCCGTTTCTGCAGTATCCCTGGCGCTTGCTTGAAGCAGTCGAAGCGCCGATGGCGATCTTTTTTGTTGCCGCGGTGTGGCAGGCGGGCCGGAGCGCCCGTGCGGTAGTCGTGACTACATGCGGGGCGTGGTTTCTGGCGGCTACTGTGTTCGCGGGGACCTGCTTCTTCCAGGTCTGCGACGACGAAGACGCGGTGGCCCCCATGCTCGGCGCCTACCACGCCGGCGCGGGCTTTGAAGGCATGTACGAGTACGAGCCGCCGGGCGGCGATGATTCGAGCGTCGCCATGGGACTCCCCGACGCATGCCTCGTGAGCGATCCGTCGGCCGTGCTGGGAAAAGCTGACCCGGATAATCCGGAAAGCAATCCAGTGTGGAGCGCCGACCAAAATAGCTGTCAGGCCACGTTCACAACGGTCGGCGGCGCGCGCGCCAATCCCGAGCACCGCACGATTCGCGCCACAATCCCGCATTTCGGCTACCTCGTGCTGCGCCTGTTGAGCTACCCGGTCTGGCGCGTCCGCGTGAACGGGCAACTCGCCACCACATTGCACAGGCGCAATGACGGCTTGATGGCCGTGCCGGTTCCGCAAGGCCCGGTCGACCTGACCGTGGATTGGGTCAGCCCTCCCGACGTGCTGGCCGGGCGCTGGGTGAGCGGCGTCAGCGTGCTCGTGCTCACAGTGTTCTGGTTACAACAACGAAGGCGCAAGGAGCCTCGTCTAACATGAAAGCAATGATTTCGGACGTAAAATCGCTGATTCAAGAGGGCGCGGAGCTGACCGACCGCGCGCTGGAGGCGCTGATTCCCGGCGTGGAAACCGTGCCGGCCACGATTCACGGCGCCATGCGCCACTCCGTGTTTGCCGGGGGCAAGCGGCTCAGGCCGGTGCTGGCCATGCAGGCGGGTATTACCATCGCCGGCATGCTTCCGAAAGGCATTGAGCGGCTGGGCGCGGCGCTCGAGATGCTCCACACCTACTCGCTCATCCACGACGACCTGCCGGCCCTTGACAACGACGACCTGCGCCGCGGCAAGCCCACCTGTCACGTGGCCTTCGGCGAGGCCATCGCCATCCTGGCCGGCGACGCACTGCAAACCCGCGCCTTCGAGGTGCTGGCCAGACTTGAATGCCCACCCGCCGCTACCGTCGAGATCATTGGCCTCATCGCCAATGCGGTGGGCACAGTGGAGGGCATGATCGGCGGCCAGGTGCTGGACCTCGAAAGCGAACACCTGAAGCCCACGCCGGAGCTGGTCGAAACCATCCATCGCGCCAAGACCGGGGCGTTGATCCGCGTCAGCGTGGTGTCGGGCGGTGTTTACTCGGGAGCCCACGCCGACGATGTGGTGCGGCTCGACCACTTCGGCCGCAAAGCCGGACTCGCCTTCCAGATCGCCGACGACGTGCTCGATATGACCGCCGACTCCGCCACGCTGGGCAAGACCGCCGGCAAAGATCAGGCCACTGAAAAAGCCACTTGGCCCGCCGTTTACGGCGTTGAGCAGAGCCGCCGCGACGCCGCGCGGTTGATCGAGGAAGCCTTCGCCGCCCTCGCGCCCTATGGCAGCCGCGCAGATGGCCTCAAGGCCCTCGCCCGCTATCTTGTCGAGCGCAGGAATTGAGCGAGGCTTTCTGATCCCGCAATGATCAGCGAGGCATCCCCGGAATAGTCGGGGATCTGAGGCCGCAGTTACTTGCCCAACACACGGCGCAGCTTCTGGCCCTGAGCCGAGAGATCTTCCACCGCGGTCTGCGCGCGGCCGAGCAATCCCTGAATCTCTTCGAGATAGCTGGGGAGCGCGTTCCACCAGGCGTTAACCACTTCCTGCTGGTCGAGCATGGCCAGCACGGTGCCGGTAACGGCCGTGACCAGTCCGGCGCGCCGCTTGCCTGTCGCTAGCAGGGCGCCGCTGGCAGCAAGCGTGCCCGCCGCCGCACACCGGATCCAGGGCGTGGAGTTTACCACATTGGCGCGCGGTGCTGCGCCCGAACCGTCTGCAGCCTTCGATAGCGGCACAACTGCCATGATCTCTCCTTGCGTTCCCAACCGCGATCCGGCGGCGCGGAAGCCGTATTCAATATAAAGTATGGCTCCAAAATTGGCTCGGCGGCGACTTTCTTCAAGCGCCGGCGTGGAAAACTGCGCCGAATTCCGGTCGCGCGGCCTTCAATCCAGGTCGATCTCACGCAAAGGCTTGCCCTCGGGCATGGGCGCGTCCTTGGCCTTGCGCATCGCCTCGGCAAACTTCTTCTCCAGCAGATCGGCCTTGTTCTTTTCGGCGTCCACGCTCTGGCGGAAGATCGACTCCGTCCTCTCGCCATGTTCGCGCATGGCCTGGGCTGCCGTCTCCAGGTCCTCGAACATGCGCTTGCGTGGCGCAGGCGTGTGACTTACCACCAAACCGGTCGCGCCATCGATCTTGAGCATGGCCCCGCAGTCCGGGCATGCCACCTCGAACGACTTGTCCTTGTTTTTACCCATTGCACTTAGAATTGTATGCGCTTCCGCCTGAGTTTTGTAAGGGTCCCCGCGCTTGCCCACACGTTCCCAAAAGCCGATTGCGGACGTTTGAATGCAGCAAAAAGAGCCTCGCTGCATCGCTGCTATTCGATCGTCACGTGCAAATCGAACTGCTCTTCGCTGGCCGAAGGCTGTTCCCAGGAGCGCACGTAATGCAGCAGCAACACGCCCGCCCCCGTGGCCTTGGGCGCAAACTCGAAGATCTGCACGATCGGCCGTCCCACGCCCGGCTGCGTAGCCTCTGTCTGCGATTGGCTCGTCAGCTTCAGCAACGCCGTCGATTGTTTATGCACGTACCACGCGTACCCGGTTGTGGGATTGGCATTGAGCCGAACCTCCAGCACGTCTCCCATCTTGATCTCGACCGTTCCGCCCCTGTCCGCATCGGTGACAACCTTTGTTGCCGCGAAGGCCGATGGAGCCGAGAGAGCCAAAAAGAGCAAAGCAACGGGAAAAAGCCACAGCGCGGCATGACAGCGTTTTCGGTTCAAGTCCTCACATTTTCGATGTCGCCGAGTGGCTCTTTCATCAAGAAAGAGCCACCTTGAGGGGTGCGGGCATGTGCAGATATGAGCCGAAAACGCTCTAAATTGCCGGCGCGCACTTGCAGGCTGCATGGCGGGATTCCTTTCACGCGGCAGAGAATCCGTTCTTGCAGGTTCCGCCGCGTTCACCGAAGATAGCCCCAGCGCGGCCCAATTGCAACCGGCGGCCGCTCGCTCATCGTCATCGCGTCAGCGCTTGTTGAGCATGAGCAGGAGCGCCGTTACGCCCCCGGCGATGGCGGCCATTGCCGACGCGATGCGATGCATGGTGAGCCACACGACGCCCTCCACACTTGGGACACTCTCGATAATGCCCGTTGCGAAGGCCGCCAGGATCGACAGCAGCAGGACTACAACCGCTGCGCGCATGGCAGGTCCGGATTCGAACAGCCGGATCAAATAAGAGATGCGGATGGCGAGAAACATTACGAGTATCAGGGCAAAGATCTTGTGCAGGACACCGAGCATTCCATTCAGCGGTTTACCCAGCAGAGCAAGCCACAGGCCTGTTACCAGCGTGGCCAGTAAGAGCAGCCCGATCACGAAGAATTTCTCCGCGAAGCTCACCCGGCAGCCCCTTTCTTCGACGTAGCCATGATCGGAACGGATTTTATTGTACCTTCCCGGCGCCTGCCCGCCTGGCCTCATAAGACAGCAAAGGCCTGCGTTATCCACGCGGATGTTCGCAGTCCAGGGAGGATTCGAGCAAAGCCGCTACCTCTGCGCCATCTGCACCGGCCTTTCTCGTATCGGGGCAGGCTCGCCGCAACCAGTGATCTATGAAGCGGAATACATGCGCCTGTGACATAATTCGTTAGGCGGCCTGTTGGCTGTACCGATATTCCCCGCGGTAAAACTTGATGAAGAGACCCAATTCCTCGATGCAACTCACGCGCGCCGCCGACTATGGCGTCCGCGTGATGATTGAGTTAGCCGTGCCAGCGGCCGATGGGCGCGTCTCGCTGCCCGCGCTGGCCAAGGCTACGGGCGCCCCGGAAAGCTTCCTCTCCAAGGTCTTGCAGGCACTGGCGCGCGCCGGGCTTATCTCCTCGCGCCGCGGGCAGGCTGGCGGCTTTCGCATTTCGCCGCGTGGCCGCGTGGCATCGATGCTTGATGTGATTGAAGCTATCGATGGCGTCATCGGCCTCAACGTCTGCATGGCTCCTGGCCGTTCCTGCGCGAGAAAAGTCCGCTGTCCCGCGCATCCGGTTTGGGTCGAGGCGCAGCGGGCCATGCTCGCCGTTCTCGCGGGTACCTCCGTTGCCGAAATGGCTGCTCAGAACCCTCCGCGCAGGCGATATAGCATTTCTCAGATCGGCATAGAGCGAGGCCGCTAGACTCAGGTGGATTTTTGCTCAAGAAAAATCCACCTTGCACATGCCTCTGTGCCTCAACGGTAATCCGAGAAATGCCGGAACCGCTCCGTCAAGCGCCCGCATTTGCCACCCACGTGCCCGAAGTGTTTCAATTGTATTATTGAAACAGGGGTGCTCCACCAGATGTGGGGCTGAGAAACACCCTCGAACCCGATCCGGATAATACCGGCGTGGGAAGCTTTCGTAGCCGAGCGGCCATTTTCCTCGCAGCGCAACCTGGGCTCCTTTGTTTCACGGATTTTTGAAACAAGGGGAGTCCATGCCAGCAGCCGCCACCATCGCCAGACACTCATCGTTATCCTTACGCCGTACTGGTCGCTCGCTTGCCACTGTCTTTCTGCTCATTGGCTGTCTTGCCGTGCCTGCAGTCGCGCAAACCGCGCCGCAGGGAGCGCCAAACCCTGCGCCGGCTTCGCAAACCAACGCGCAAAATCCCGCTCCGGCGCAGCAAAAACTGGCTCCCGTAACCACCACCGTCATTGTCCACGGTGAAGTGGAGGATAACTATCTTCCCGAGTCCGTCACCGTGGGCACGCTGGGCGGTGAGCCATTAAAAGAAGCGCCACTCTCGGCCACGGTCATCACGCGCGACCTGCTCAGCGACCAGGTTTCGCGCCTGCTCTCCGACGTGATTCAGAACGACGCCTCCGTCGGCGACGATTACGTGCCCGTGGGCTACTACGGCGACTACCAGATTCGCGGCTTTCCTATCGATCTCGCCACTGGACTTGAAGTGAACGGCATGACCATCGCCGGCGAGCAGGATGTGCCCCTCGAAAATAAACAGAGCGTCGAGTTCCTCAAGGGCATTGCGTCGGTGGAGAGCGGCGTTGCCAACGCGGGCGGGCTCATTGATTATGTCACCAAACGCCCGGGCAACATCGAGGCCGTCGATCTTGCCACCGATCATCGCGGCACGGCCTACGGCGCCGTCGACCTCGGCCATCTCTTCGGCAGCCGCAAGCAAGTGGGCGGGCGCCTGAATCTAGCCGGCGAAAAAATCGTCTCCTATATGAACGACACCAACGGATGGCGCGCCGTGGGCGCGGGCGCGGCCGACTGGAAGCTGAACTCAGCGACGACTCTGAAAGGCGACTTCGAATACCAGCACAAAACCGAGCGCGATGGCAGCGGCTATCAACTCCTCGGCGGTACGACGCTGCCCGATATCAACCGCATCTACAGGTCGACCATGCTGGGCGATCAGCTCTGGGGCCCCCCCGACACCTACGACACCTTCAACACCGGCGCGCGCCTCGAACACACGTTCTCGCCCTCGTGGATTGGCTTTGCCGCAGCCAGCTTCAGCCACTCGCTCATTCAGGACAACGTGATCTACGCCTACGGCACGCCATTCGATGCGAACGGCAATGTCGATTGTCCGGGCGCGCCCGACGCTCCCGCCTACTTCTTTTGTCCCGCAGTTCCCAGCATCAATTACCCAGGCGGCGATTACGGCATCTATGACTATCGCGATCCCGGCGAGTTGCGCATCGACGCCGAGGCGGAAGCGATGGTCACGGGCCACATCCGCACCGGCGCCGTCACGCACGATCTCACACTCGGCGGCGTGGTCTTCCTGCGCAGCGTGCAGCAGCCTGGCTTCTACACTGTTGCCAATCCTGATCCGGCCGCGTCAGGTGGCGCCGTGACAGATGGCGCGGTCTACACCTACGTCGGCTCCGAAAATATTTATCAGCCGCTCGTGCTTATTTCTCAGGAGAGCCCGCTTCAATCCGCCGGCCCGCGCCGTCTCTGGGAGGATAGCCATCAGGCTTCCGGCGTGATCGAAGACCGAATCCACATCCCCGGCCGCATCCAGTTCGTCGCCGGCGCCCGTTACGATTCCCTGCGCGATCACAACTACTCGGCTTTCGCCAGTTGCGCAATTGCTGCCGACTTGAATCCCGCTACGGCGTCCAGCCCGAGTCCCTGTGCGCCCGAGCCCACCGACAAACCCGTCTGGCTGCCGCAATTCGCCGTCACCTTCAATCCCGTTAAAAACCTCACTCTCTATTCGAACTACGGCGTCATGCTCTCGCTTGGCCCGCAAGCGCCGTGGTGGGTCGACAACGCCAATCAGTTTCTCGCCCCCTACTTCTCCCGTCAGGCGGAGGTCGGAGCCAAATGCGAGCCCGGTCAGCGGATTCTGCTCACCACCGCCTTCTTCCACATGCGCGCGCCATTCTTCTATCCGGAGAGCGATGGCGAGGGCGGATTCAACTTTGTCTCGCAAGGCCGCGAGACGCATAACGGCGTCGAACTCAGCGCCGAGGGCAAAGCCGCCAGCTGGCTTCGCCTCAACGTCTCCGCAGCAGCCATGAACGCTATCTCCACCGATACCGGCACGCCAACGTTCGATAACAAACAAGTCATCAACGTGCCGCACCTGCACACCAATCTGTTCGCCGATGTGACTGTGCCCCGCGTGCACGGCCTGCATCTGATGCCCGGCTGGAGCTTTACCACGCGCAAGGAGGCCACGCGCGACGACGCAGTCAGCGTGCCCAGCTACAATCTCTTCAACCTGGGCGCGCGCTACACGCCCGGCGGCGAGCAAGGCCGCGTTACTTTTCACATCTACGCCGACAACATCGCCAACAAACGCTACTGGTCCGACACTGGCGCCAGCCTCGGCGACACATTTGTCTGGCTGGGCGCGCCGCCAACCGTGCGCCTCGCCGCACACTACACGTTTTGAGAGTATGAAGATGTAACGCCGGCCTCCAGGCCGGCTGTCGTGCGGGTCTCCAGACCCGCACATACGGAACGCGATGACTGCATTGGTAAAAGCGCACGGCATGGACGGCACGCTGGTCTCTCCCGACTGGCCGCCGCTCACACTCGCCGAACTGCGCGCTCTCTTGGCCCAATTTTCCGCGCTCGGCGAGCCAACGGAAATTCTCTCCGTCAGCCCGCGCCCGTTCTCCGCGGCTGGAGTCGTCGCCACGCGCAGCGCCCGGGGCCTCCACGAACGGGTGGCTCGAAGAGCCGGGGTCCGTGGGGTGGAGGCCCGTGTCTTCGTCAAGCGCCATCACCGCACCGTGCGCGAACGCGAAGGATTGCTCGAAGAGCACAGATTTCTCGCGCATCTGCTCACGCGCGGCGCGCCAGTGCCGCGCGTGCTTGCCTCAGCAGCGGGCGAAACCGCAATCGAATCGGGCGAGTGGACCTACGAAGTGCATGAGACGCCTGCAGGAATCGATCTTTACGAAGACGCGATTTCCTGGACGCCGTTTCGCTGCGCGGCGCACGCGCATTCCGCAGGCGAGGCGCTCGCGCGCCTCCATCTTGCCGCACAGGATTTCACTGCGCCGCCCCGCAAGCCACGCCCGCTGGTCGCTAGCTTTACCATCTTCGCCGCGCAGGACTCGGCCTCGGAGATCGAAAACTATCTCGCAGCCCGTCCCTCGCTCGCCAACCACGCTGCCGTTCGTGTCTGCGCAGAGCAGGCCCTTGAATTGCTCACTCCATTTCACGCCGAGCTCGTGCCGCTCCTGTCTGCGCTCGCCCCGCTCTGGACTCACAACGATCTCCACGCCTCCAATCTTTTCTGGAGCGATGCGGGACCCAAATCCGATGTCACTGCGCGCGCCACGGCCATCATCGACTTCGGCCTTGCCGACCGCACTAACGCCGTTCATGACATGGCCCACGCCATCGAGCGCAACGTTGTCGAGTGGCTCGTGCTCGTGAACGATCCTGCGCACCTTGATGTTGTGCCCACCCACATCGACCACCTCGAAGCGTTCCTCGACGGCTATGAATCCGTCCGCCCGCTCTCTCCTGAAGAAGCTGCGGCCCTCGCGCCCATGACCGCTCTCTGCCATGCGGAGTTCGCACTTTCTGAGGCCGATTACTTCCTCGGCGTGCTGCACTCTGAAGAAAAAGCCGTCATGGCTTACGACGGCTGGCTCGTTGGCCACGCGCGTTGGTTCCATAGCGCAGCCGGCTGCAATCTGCTCGATGCCCTGCGCCGCCGCATTGGCGCTGGCTCGCGCCGCCAACGGGAAGAAGCCACTCCATGATCTGGACCGCAATGACGAACTACATCGCTTCGCATGCAGTCGAGCTTGCGGGTTTCGTGATTACCGCACTCGGCATTTGGCTCACCACCAAGCGGCTGCTCATCTGCTGGCCTGTAGTGCTGCTTGCGGATTTTCTTTACCTTGCCGTTTTCTACCAGGCGCGGCTCTATTCCGATGCGCTGCTGCAGATTTTCTTCGTTGCCTTCGCGCTCTACGGCTGGTGGCACTGGTGGCGCGGCATTCGCGCGGAGGGTGAGGTGCGCGTCGTTCCGCTTCCCCGCATGAATCTATTGATTGCATTGGCCGCGGGCGCGGCGGGAAGTCTTCTGCTTGGCGCGCTCGCCGTTCGCGTGCACGCCGCATTGCCTCATCTCGATGCCGCCCTCACCAGCTATTCGCTCGTCGCCAGTTGGTGGGGGGCGCGCAAGCACATCGCCAACTGGTGGCTGTGGATTGTCGTGGACACGATCTACATCGGCGAGTACATCTACAAGAATCTCCTGCTTACCGCTGTGCTCTATGCCGGGCTTGTCGCGCTCGCCATCCTCGGCTTGCGCGACTGGCGCCGCGCCGCAGAAAATGCCCTAGCCCCTAGTCCCTAGTCCCCGCTTTTACTTTAAAATAGATCGCGGCCAAGCCCCTTGCTTCGGAAGAACCAGGTTCTGTTCGGACTTGGCCGACTAAGGTTCTAATACAAGGAGAAGGACCATGAGGCGCACAATTTTGAAGCTGGCATTCCTGTCATTGATCCCGGCCATGGTTCTGATGGCGCAGGTGCCAAACCCAAGGCCTATGCCGGAAATCAAAGCACTTGATGTCTGGCTGGGAGACTGGACCTTCACTGGAACCGTAAAAGATAGCCCGAATGATAAGGAGCATCCTCTGACTTGGCGTCTGCACAATCACTGGATATTGTCAGGGTTTGCCGTTCAGGCCGACCACGAATGGATCGAGAGCGGAGTTACAACCAAATTCTTGGAAGTCATGTACTTCGATCCGGCAAAGAAATCTCTCATTAGCACTGGGCATGGGGATGACGGCTCAAGCTGGATTTCGACCCTGACGGTTAAGGGTAACACGTGGTTCGAGAGGGGAGTGTTGACGGATCCCGATGGAAAAACCGCCCCCTTCAGCGGCGTTTGGACCTTCAGCTCAGATCACCTGTCCATGACCGCAACACAAGAGCGGGAGCAAGACGGATCGAAATGGACGTCGCTCAGGATCGCGGGGACAAAGGCCCCACTGAAGCGTCAACCATGACGGTGTTTTCCCCTCGACATTGAGTCTTGCCGTAACACATCAACCTCCGGTACCAAGCTGGAAGCGAGAGACGAAGCGGTCCTGCCCGATCGTTTTCCCCAGCGAGAATGTTTGTGTAGCGCAACGGTGAGGGGCCCAGTCTAGCCGTGTACTGACTGGCGAATGTACTCCTCCGCATCGAACTTCCTGGCCGTCGAAGCCCCGGACATAGCCATTTACACCGCAGCCTGCACCACGTTATGCAGCGGCTCGCCGTCCATGTAGCGCTTCAGCTCCTCTGCCGCGGTGCGTAGCGCGCGCGGCGAAAACTGCGGCGTCGATGCGCCAATGTGCGGCGTGAGCAGCAGGTTGGGGCATTCCCAAAGCGGATGGCCCTCGGGCAGAGGCTCGGGATCGGTCACGTCGAGCGCGGCGCGAATCCGGCCCGACTTGAGCGCCTCCACCAGCGCGTCGGTATCGACAATCGGCCCGCGAGCGGCATTCACCAGCAGCGCGCCTTGGCGCATCAGCGCAAGCTGGCGTCTGCCGATCAGCCTGCGCGTCTCTGCGCTTGCAGGCAGGATCAGCACCACCACTTCGGCCCGCGGAAGCAAGCTGTCCAGTTCGCTTACGGCATGAACCTGGGGCTCGCTGCGCGCCCTGCGCGCCACGCGCAGCACCTCCACGTTAAATGGCCCCAGCATCCGCTCGATCTCCTTGCCAATGGCCCCATACCCCACCAGCAGCACCGTTTTTCTGGTCAATTCCTCGTTCATCACCGGCGGATACTCGGCGCGTGTGGAGCCCGTAATTCCCGCGTAGTGCGCGCTGGCTTCAAACCGGCGCTTCCACACCCCCGACCGTTGAATGTCAAGATACAAAGGAAAATACTTCAGCATCCCCAGAATCGCCGCCAGGGTCCACTCTGCGGTGGAGATATTGTGCGCGCCGCGCGCATTGCAAATGGTCACGTGCGGCCCCACCACCGGCGGAATCCACTCCGTCCCCGCCATCATCGACAACACCAGCTTCACGCCGTGCAACCGCGGCCAAGCGCGTATGGCCTTGGTCGAATAGGGATCTGGAATCCAGATTTCGATCTCGACGTCGTGATCCATCCTGTCCGACACGGGGACCAGATCGATTCCATCAGGGAAACCGCGCAGCAAATCGGCTGAAATTGTGGCTGGATATCCAACTCGCAGCATAGAATCTTTGAGCCCTACAGGCCACGGTCTCCTCGTTTGTATGCTACTCCACGCGCATCGCCGACCGAACGGCTGCCGTTCATGGAACGGAACACCGGCGCCTCAAGGATTCAAACCGCCAGCAATTCCGTGTACACCGCCATCCCCACCACGGCATCCGCGCCCAGCGCATCCAGCGCGTCCACTTCCTGCTGGCTACGAATCCCTCCGGCCACAATCAGCTGTCGCTTAGTGAGCTTGCGCAGCCGCGCAGCCGTTGCGACAGGAAATCCCTGCATCATTCCTTCACCATCTACATGCGTGTAGAGAAATGCGGCGGCGTAGGGTTCGAGCTGCGGAATGGCTTCGTCGGGCGTAAGCTCCACCTGCGCCTTCCATCCCTTCACGGCAATGCGTCCGTTTTTCGTATCGATCCCGGCGACCACGCGCTCCGCGCCCACGCTCCCGGCAAGTTCCGCTGCGAAATCCGTGTTCACCGTGCCGCCGCCAGAAAAAAGCGCGGACCCGATGATGACGCGCTTTGCGCTGGCGTCCAGCACCTGCCTCGCGCGCTCGATGGAACCAATGCCGCCGCCTGCTTGGCACGGCAGCCGCTTCGCAATCTGCTCCACCAGCGAGGAGTTGTCGCCTTGCCGCATCGCCGCATCCAGATCGATCAACTGCACCAGCGGAAATCGCGCGAACTTCTCAATCCAATACTCGAAATCGTCGAACGCCAGACGCAGCTTTTCGCCCTGCACCAACTGCACGATGCGCCCGCCCAATAAATCAATCGAAGGAATCAGCATGGCAGCCTCACCGGAACGCCCGCCAGCGTAAGCTCCTCTTTGAGCGAGCGTGCGCTCGAAACACCGAAGTGAAAAATGCTCGCCGCAAGCGCCGCGTGCGCGCGTCCGCGCCCGAACACGTCGGCAAAGTGCGCCACTGTTCCCGCGCCTCCCGACGCAATCACCGGAATACCGACGGCCTCACTCACCGCAGCGGTCAATTCACAATCAAATCCCGCGCGCGTTCCATCCGCATCCATTGAAGTGAGCAGAATCTCGCCCGCGCCGCGCTGTTCGGCCTCGCGCGCCCACTCGACCACGCGCCGGCCCACCGGTTTGCGCCCGCCATGCACAAACACCTGCGCCTCTCGCACGGGGTCTGCGGCTTGGGGATCGCGCCGCGCGTCGATGGCAACAACGACGGCCTGCGCGCCGAAGCTGCCACCGATGGCGCTGATGAGCGCAGGATCGGCCAGCGCCGCGGAGTTGATGCTCACCTTATCCGCGCCCGCCTCGAACACCTGCTCCGCATCGCGCGCCGACTTGATCCCTCCGCCCACACAAAACGGAACAAAGAGCTCCAGCGCCGTGCGCCGCACCGTATCGAGCAACGTCTGCCGTCCCTCGTGTGTCGCTGTGATGTCCAGCAGCACAATCTCATCCGCGCCTTCGCGCGCGTGGCGCGCCGCCTGCGTCGCCGGATCGCCCGCATCCACCAGATCGACAAACTGCACACCCTTCACCACGCGGCCCGCGTGCACGTCCAGACAAGCGATGATGCGTTTGGTCAGCATGCGGCTCCTTCCACGTGCCACGCCAGGAAATTCCGCAAAATCTTCAATCCCGTAGCGCCGGATTTCTCCGGGTGAAACTGCACGCCCATCACGTTCGCGCGCTCCACGGCCGCAGCAAACGGCTCGATGTATTCTGTGACGGCCGCGGTGTCGGCAGTCACGGGGCCTTTGTAGGAATGCGTGAAGTAAACGTATTCGCCCGGCTCGACACCGGCCAAAAGCCGCGAGGTAATTCCGTTTCTTGGGTGCAACTCAAGCGAATTCCACCCCACGTGCGGCACTTTTTCCGTGCTTTCTTTGAAGCGCGTGCACGATTCGGGGAAATGTCCCAGCCCCGGCTGCTCCAACGCCTCGGTCGATCCCGCGTAGAGCCACTGCATCCCCACGCAAATGCCCAGGAATGGCACGCCGCGCGCAATGGCCGCGCGAATGGCGCCCGTCAGCCGCGTCGCATCAAGGCGTGATGTTGCGGCAAAATGCCCCACGCCCGGCAGCACAATGCGCTCCGCAGCTTCGACCAGCGACAGATCGCCATCCGTCACCACCGTCTCTGCGCCGAGATGCCGCAGCGTCTTCAGCACCGACGTAAGATTACCAGCTTTGTAGTCGATTACAACGATCATTTCACCATCACAAACCAAGTTAAGTCGCAAAACCATAAGTAGCCTATGGCTACCGAGAAAATGGCTGACGATACCCTCCACGCCCTTCGCATCCCAATCACTGCAAGTACGAATGCAGCGATGCTCAAGATGATTCCAGCCTCAGATAGATAAACCAGGACTAAGTAGCGACTGTCGTAAAATCTCCCCCAAATTAGGCACTTGCCAATGTAAGCCAACGCATCGGCTATAAGGACAACAACGCCGGCTTTCCCAAGTCTCTCGCGCCATTTCGGTTCAATGGTCATAGCAGCCCTTTCGTCGACGGCAGCATCTCACGCAACTGCTTGTCACGGCTGCAGGCTACGCGCAGCGCCCGCGCAAAGGCTTTGAAAATCGCCTCGATCTTGTGATGATTCGAGCGGCCGTACACCGTCTTCACGTGCACATTGGCTCGCGCGCCGCGCGCAAAGCCCTCAAAGAAATCCGTCACCAGCTCCGTTTGCAAATCGCCTACCAGCCGCGTTCGCACCTTGGTGTCAACGGCAAAGGCCGCGCGCCCGCTCAAATCCACGGCAGCAATGGCGAGGGTCTCGTCCATCGGCATCACGAAATAGCCGGCGCGCAGAATGCCGCGCTTGTCGCCCAAAGCCCTTTCAAAGGCCTCGCCCAGCGCGATGCCCACATCTTCCACGGTATGGTGCTGATCCACGTCCAGGTCGCCGTCGCACCTAAGCGCGAGATCGAATGCGCCGTGCCGCGTGAACAGCTCCAGCATGTGATCGAAGAAGCGGATGCCGGTCGAGATCTTGTACTGGCCCTGTCCCTCAATCGCCAGCTCAAGCTCGATGCGCGTCTCTGTGGTGTTTCGCACAATGGTCGCGGTACGCGCGTCTGCACGCCTGCCGGCCGTTCTGCTCTTCTTTGTTGTCATCGTTCCTTGCCTCCGGTGCGCAGCGCCGCCAGCGTTTCTTTCAACGCTGCCGCAGCCAACTTCATCTGTTCGCGCGTCCCAATGGTGATGCGTACGCGTCCGTCGCAGCCCGGATCGCTGGAGCGGTCGCGCACCAGCACGCCCGAGGCGCGCATCAAGCGGACAAACTCCGCGTGCCGCGCGCCGATTTCGACAAGAATGAAATTCGCGCAGCTCGGCCAGCGGCGCACTCCGGCCGCGTCGAGCGCGGCCTCAAATTCGCTGCGTGCGGCCAGCACCTCACTCACATACCAGTTGAGATACGCCGTGTCCTCCATCGCCGCCTGCAGGCACGCCAGCGCCAGCGAGTTCACGCTATAGGGCGACAGCACGCACCGCACCCACCGCATCAGCTCCGCTGGCCCGGCCAGCAGCCCCAGCCGCAATCCCGCCAACCCATACGCCTTCGAGAAGGTTCGCGCCACAACCAGATTGGGCATGGCGCCCACGAGGTCCATCACCGTCTCGCCGAAAAAATGAAAGTACGCCTCGTCAACCAGCAGCACCGCTTGCGGCGCCCGCCGCGCCAGCTCCAGAAGTTGCTCACGCGCAGCCGCCGAGCCCGACGGGCTGTTTGGATTCGCGATCGCAATCACTTTTGTTCGCGGCATGATCGCCGCCAGCAACCGCTCAAAGGGGAATTGCAAGTCGTCCGTGGCCTGGACCGTCACCACGCGCGCGTCCGTTGCCGACGCGTACACTTCGTACATCGTGTAAGTAGGCACGGGCAGCAGCATCTCGTCGCCGGATTCGAGAAATGCCTCGAAGAGCACGTGAATCGCCTCATCCACGCCGTTGGTTAGCGCAACTTGCTGCGGTTTGAGGCCCAGATGCGCTGCCACGACCGCCTCCACCGGCTCGCGCTCGGGATAGCGCGTGAGTGCGCCCGCCGAGATCTGAGCCAACACCTCGCGCACCTTCGGCGAACATGCGAACGTGTTCTCGTTGAAGTCCAGCCGCAGTGCATCGCGGCTCCCGAGTGGAGGGTGATACTCCTTCATGGCTTGCACGCGTGCGCGCGGAGTAGGAATCAGAGTGGAGACACTTTCAGCCACGGGACCTCCTTCGATTGAGTCGCGTTCGAATCGCTTCGGCGTGGCCCAAAAGCCCTTCGGCATCGGCCAGCAACGCAGCCTTCGGCCCCAGCGCACTCATGCCCTGCGCCGTGTACTCCTGCACCGTGATGAGCTTCACGAAATCGTTCACGCTCAACCCGCCGCGCATTCGCGCCATGCCGCCCGTCGGCAGCGTGTGGTTCGGCCCGGAAACGTAATCGCCCATGGGCTGGGGGGACCACCGGCCCACAAACACCGACCCGGCATTCTCCACCCATTTCAGATCGCTCGCCGCATCTACGGTCAGGTGCTCGGGCGCAAGGCGATTGGTGATTTGCCGCGCTTCTTTGACTGACCCCGCCACAATTACTACACCGTTTCGCTGGAGTGCTTCCCGCGCGACCGGATTCTCGCGGCCGCGCACCTTTGCCTCGGCCATCACCGCTTTCGCCAGATCCGCGCGTGTGGTGATAAAGATTGCCAGCGCCTCAGGATCGTGTTCTGCCTGCGCCACTAGATCGCTGGCAATGTCCGCCGCTTTGCCGCGCTCGCTGTTGACGACGATCTCCGTCGGTCCGGCCAGCATATCGATCGCGCAATCGAAGGCGACAAGACGCTTGGCCGCGGTCACATACAAATTCCCCGGCCCCACGATCTTCTCCACGCGCGGAACGCTCGCAGTTCCGTAGGCCAGCGCCGCTACGGCTTGCGCGCCGCCCAGCCGGTAGAACTCGGTAATCCCTAGCAGATGCGCCGCGGCAAGCGTTTCCGGCGCGGGCCTGGGCGAAACCACAACGATCCGCTTCACGCCAGCAACCTGCGCCGGAATCGCCGTCATCAGAAGCGTAGAGGGCAGCGGATGCCGTCCGCTGGGCACATAGCACCCGACGGAGCCGAGCGGACGCACAAGCTGGCCGGTTGTGAGGCCTTTCACGGGCGAAGCATTCCACCACTTCGGCATCTGCCGCCTGGCAAATGCGCGAATCTGCGTCGCGGCAGTGGAAAGTGCGTCGCGCAGCGCGGGATCGAGCGCCGTCCACGCCGCAGCCATCTCTTGCTGCGTCACGCGAAGGGCTTCCGGCCCAGCGAGCCGATCGAAGTCTGCCGCGTAGCCAAGCAGCGCGCGGTCGCCTCGCTTGCGCACATCGTTCACGATGCGCTTCACGGTAGGCAACACCGCGTCCAGCGCCGCGCCGCCGCGCCGTTCGAGAGCCGCCAGCGTCTCCGCTGCGACCCGCGCGCCTCGTCCCATGGTTCGGATCAGCTTCATCGTTTCTCTCGCGCCTAGAGCAGAACCAGAATAGCTGTACTCAACGGCACGCCCTGTGAGTGGCTTTTTCCCCAAGAAAAAGCCACATTGAAGACTCTTCACTTGGGCACGTGAATTCTGATTCTGCTCTAAAGCACCACTTTATTCAGCGGATACTCCACAATCCCCGTTCCGCCGGCCGCCTTCAGCCGCGGAATCACATCGCGCGCCACGCGCTCTTCCAGGATCGTGTTCACCGCCACCCACGCCGAATCGCTCAACTCGGAAATCGTCGGCGAGTTCAACGCCGGCAGAACGGCCAGTACCGCCTTCAGGTCTTCTTGCTTCACGTTCAGCATCAGCCCCACCTGCGACTGCGCGTCGATGGCGCCGCGCAGCATCAGCGCAATCTGGTCGATCTTCTGCTGCTTCCACGCATCGGCCAGCGCGGCCTTGCTGGCGATCAGGTGCGTCTCGCTCTCCATCACCGTGTCAATGATCTTCAAGTGATTGGCCTTCAGCGAGCTGCCCGTCTCCGTCACCTCAATAATTGCGTCGGCCAGCATCGGCGGCTTCACCTCCGTCGCGCCCCAACTGAACTCGACCTTCACGTTCACGCCCTTCGACGCAAAGTAGCGCTTGCTGGTTTCCACCAATTCCGTGGCGATGATCTTGCCTTCGAGGTCCTCGGCCTTCTCGTATCCGCTGCCTTCAGGAACAGCCAGCACCCAGCGCACCTTGCGGCGGCTTTGCTTGGCATAGGTCAGCGTGGTTACGCTGGTCACGTCCAGCCCGCTTTCCATCACCCAGTCGATGCCGGTCAATCCCGCGTCGAGCACGCCGTGATCCACGTAGCGCGCCATCTCCTGCGCGCGAATCAGCATGCACTCGATCTCGCTATCGTCGATCGAGGGAAAGTAGGAGCGGCCGTCGGCGTAGATGTTCCATCCCGCCCGCTTGAAAAGCGCAATAGTTGCATCCTGCAAGCTACCTTTGGGGATTCCCAGTCGAAGTTTGCTAGCCACGGCTCACCTCCGCACTCATCTCGATCGACCGCGTAAAGCAGCTCACCGTACCCTCGTGGCACACCAGGCCGTCGCCCTCAACCTCCACGCGAAACAGCAGCGTGTCATTGTCGCAGTCGGTCGAAGCCGACACCACGCGTAGCCGGTTGCCGCTGGTCTCGCCCTTCATCCACAGCTTCTGGCGCGTGCGGCTCCAGAAGGTTACAAATCCGCTTTCCAGCGTCTTGGCGTAGCTCGTGGGATTGAGAAAGCCCAGCATCAAGACTTCGCCCGTGCGTGCGTCCTGCACGATCCCCGGAACGAGGCCATCCATCTTGTCAAAATCGATTGTCGTTGTTTTTTCGCTCATCGTCTTTCCTGTTTGGGGTTGAATTTTGATTTTGAAGCATGAAAAAACCCGCTGGCTTCAGTCGCCGGCGGGCTTGTGTGTATCTTTTCGATCTCTCTGGCCGTTTACTTCAGGCCATGGCAGTCCGCCGGCATGGATGTCCCATGATGATGATGGTGGCCGTGATGGCGGAGGCTCTGCATCTATTTCCAAGCTAAAGTAAACCCCTCCTGGTGTCAAATAGAATTGTTCTACTCAAAGTGGGGGTTCCGCGCCCATGCCGATGCCCGATCTTTCCGCGAGACCGTATTCTTTCTTCTGTGAGCGCGCTATGGAGGCGTCTGCTGAGGCGCTCTTCCGCGCCTGGACAGAGCGGTTCGACCTCTGGTTTGCAGCGCCCGGCTCAGTTTTGATGCAGCCCCGAGTCGATACGGCCTTCTTCTTCGAAACCGAGTTTGAAGGCCAGCGGCATCCTCACTATGGCCGCTTTCTACGCCTGGAACACCCTCGCCTCGTAGAGCTCACTTGGGTAACCGCCGCAACCCAGGGCGCCGAAACCCAGATGACCGTCGAGCTCACACCCAGTGGCAGCGGTACGCTGCTCCGGCTTACGCACGCCGGCTTCGCCGATGAGAAGTCGAAGAAGCGCCATGAAGATGCCTGGCCGCACGTGCTCGCGCACCTTGACCAATGCATAAAGGGCGGGGCCTGAATCAGGACCAGAGCACGATCGGCGCTGTCCTCCATCCAGCTTTTCTTGCCCAGCCAGCGAAGCGCGTCCATCCTCGTTGCGGCAGACCCGCGAGCGGGTGGAGAATGAACCCGTGCCGATCCAAACCCGATTCGTGGTGTTACCGGTTGTACTCCTGGCGGTTTGCCTGGCCGCAACGGCGCAATATCGGGACCGGGACACGAACGGTGTGCCCAAAACATCCGCCACGGCTCCCGCGCCCGAGGCACGCATCGACATCAACCACGCCAGCGTCGATGAGCTTCTCAAGGTTCCCGGCATGACGGCAACCTGGGCTGGGCGCATCGTGCGATTTCGCCCCTATCACACCAAGCAGGACCTGCTCGATCGCGGCGTAGTGACCAGCGAAGTCTACGACCGCATCAAGGATTACGTCATCGCTCACCGCAACCAGGATTGACCGCGGTGCCGCTGCGCCGTCCCTATGCGATTGCCGGTTTGGCCCTCCCGCATTTCACAAGTATTTCATCGCCTGCGCATCCCGGCCATTACACTTGTCACTAACAGGAGGCTGTCCTATGCAAACGCGGATTCTGGGCACCACCATTCCGGTTCTCGAAGTTGATCTCGACCCTAACGAAAGCGTGTTTTCCGAGAGCGGCGAGCTCTCCTGGATGACCGCGTCCATCCAAATGACGACGCACACCCAGATGGGCGGGGGCGGTGGGTTCTTCGGCGTTCTCAAGCGCGCGGCCGCCGGCGGCAGCATCTTCATGACCGAGTACCGCGCGTCCCAATACCCCGGCGCGGTGTCGTTCGCCACCAAGGTCCCCGGCCACATCGTGCCCGTTGAGCTTGGGCGGGGGCCCGAGTACCTGGTGCACCGGCACGGCTTTTTGTGCGCTACGCCCCAGGTCACCATCACGCTCGGATTTCAGCAGTCACTCGGCGCGGGCATCTTTGGCGGCGACGGATTCCTGCTGCAGCGCATCGGCGGCGTGGGCACTGCGTGGCTCGAGCTCTCCGGCGAGCTGGTCCAGAAGACCCTGGCGCCCGGCGAAGTCCTGCGCGTGCATCCCGGCCATGTGGGCGCGTTTCAGTCGTCGGTCGGTTTTCAAATTACCATGGTCCCGGGCATCAAGAACATAATCTTCGGCGGCGATGGGCTTTTCCTCGCGGAGCTGGCGGGTCCCGGCGCGGTGTGGCTGCAAACCCTGCCCATTTCTCGCCTCGCGCATCAGATCTACGAGTATCTGCCGCATCCTGAAGTGGCGCAGACGCCTGCGGCGGGCGTGCTGGGCGGCATCGTTGGCTCGATTTTGGGCGGGGGTCAATAATTGACGTGCAAGGATCGTCTCGTATGACTGAGTCCAAAAGCAGTTCCCGCAGCGTTCGCGGCCACATCGTCTTTGCCTTCGCTCTTGCCTTCGCAATCTACGTCGCATGGCTGTTGCGCAGTGTCCTGGTCCTGCTTTATGTCTCCGCGCTCTTTGCCGTCGTGCTTACGCCGGTGGTGCGCGCCACATCCCGGCTGCGCATTGGCCGGTGGCATCCATTTCATGGCGCCACGGCGATCTTTTTTCTTTTGCTCATCGTGGCCGGCGCCCTCACGGCCTTCGGCTTTCTCGCGCTCCCGCCCGTCATCCGCGATCTGCAGGCGCTCAACGGCGAAATGCCCGCGCGACTTCCTGCGCTGTTGGCCGGGCTCAGGCAAATGCCCTTCGTGAGCCGCCTGAACTCCGCCGAAATCATCTCCTCGATTCAGGGCTCCCTGAGCCATGCCGCCGCCGGGTTGCTGTTCTCGCTCACCAACTGGGCCGGCGCGATCGTCCAAGTCGCCGCCGGTTTCGTGCTTACGCTCTATCTCATCCTCGAAGGCGAGGGCGCCTACCGCTGGTTTCTCTCGTTTCTTCCCCCGCAGCCCCGCCACCGTCTCGACGTCACACTTCAGCGCGCCGCCGGGCGCATGGAAAAGTGGCTTATCGGGCAGGCCAGCCTCATGCTCATCCTGGGAGTGGCCAGCACCATCCTCTATCTCTCGCTCGACGTCCGCTACGCCTACGGCCTCGGCGTGCTCACCGGTCTGCTCAATATAATTCCTGTGCTGGGCGCGGCCGTTTCCATCGTGCTCGCGCTTCTGGTTGCGGCCATCGACTCGTGGGGCCGCGTGCTCGGCGTGGCCATCTTCTTTCTCGTCTATCTTCAAGTCGAGAATTCCTGGCTCATTCCCCGCATCATGAGGCACCGCGTCCAGCTGCCCGCGCTCGCCATCTTTGTCGCGCTGCTTCTTGGTTCCGCGGTCGAAGGCATCGTCGGTGCATTGGTCGCCATTCCTACCGCGGTGCTCGTCGCCGTGCTGCTCGACGAGTATCTCGTCAAAAAGAGTGACGAGTAGCGTCCTGGGCAGCTATTCACCGTCCACTGTGAACTATGAACTGCATTACGCCGGCACGCGCATCGCTTCCAGCGCAGCGGTCAAGTCTCTGGCGAGAGTCTCCTGCGCTTCCGCGGTGAGCTTTTCGTCCTGGCTCGTGAGGTAGAAGACGTCGATGGCGGTTTCGCCTTCGGTGTCGATCAGCGCAACCTTGATGTTGCACTGATGCGAGCTGAGAGTGAGCGCGATCTGGCGCAGCAGGCCGGGCAGGTCCTGCGCTACCACCTGCAACAGCGTGGAGTGAGTCGACGCCTCGTTGTCGAATTCGAGCTTCGTGGGGACCTCGACCTTGAGATTGTTGGGGTGATTCAGGTGGCGGCGGGCGTCGAGGAGTTGCTGGACCGCGATCTTTTGCGCCACCACGTCGTGAACACTGGCGAGGAAGCGTTCCTTTTCGCTGGGATTCAGCTCGATGGTCCGGAAAACGTCGGAGAAAAGGAAACTGTCCACGATGACGCCGGCATCGTTCGAGTAAGCCCCGGCGCGCATGATGTTCATTCCCCACGCTGCCAGCACGCCGGCCACGTCGGCAAACAGCCGCGAGCGGTCGCGCGTGATCACAGTCAGGTCGAAGAGCTGGCGGCTGGGCCGCAGGTCCAACTGCACAGTATCGTCATCGAGGTTGAGAGCCATCTGGAAGTGATTGCGAATCTGCTCAGGCAGGCGCGTTTGCAGGTAGCGCTGCGGCAGCCCCTCGAGGAAATGCTTGAGCGCGTCGTGCTGCGCGGCCGGAACCATGGAGCGGATGCGGTTGAGCAAAGTGGGATCGATGGCGGCGTGATAGCGCGTCTCGTCCACCGAGCGGTCCATGAAATTCGAGGTAGACATGTAGAACTGCCACAGGTTTTCGGCCTTCCATGGCGTGAGCGCATCGGGGTTGACGGCCTTGATGTCGGCGAAGGTCATCAGCGTGAGCATCTTCAGCAGTTGCGGGTTGCCGATCTTCTCAGAGAATGAGCGCACATTCTCGAGGTCGAAGATATCGCGGCGCATTGCCAACGACATTTCCAGATGCAACCGGATGAGCTTGAGGATGGATTCGCGCTCCTCGGCGTCGAAATCCAGCCGCGCCAGAAAACTGTCAGCCAGTTCTACGCTCTGCGCCGCGTGCTCGCCGTTGCGGCGCCCTTTCCCGGTGTCGTGCAATAGCAGCGCCAGGAAGAAAAGATCGAGACGGTCGATCTCCGGGAGCAGTTGCGCCAGCCGCTGCTCGTGCTCGCTGGCCGGCTGGCGAAGGGCATGGACGTTATCGATCACCAGGAAAGTGTGCTCGTCTACGGTGTAGCGGTGGTAGCTGTCGCGGATCACAAGGGCGTCGATGCCGTGGAATTCCGGAATCAGCATCTCCAAAACCCCCAGCGCGTGCATGGTGCGCAGCGCGTGCGCCGCGTGTGGCCCGACCAAGACCTCGCGTAGCGCGTTCCACAGGTACGGTCCTTCGGGGATGGAAATGGCCAGAACCGGGAGCGCGTCCGTGATGCGGTCCTCGGCAGCTTGCGACAGCGTATAGCCGTGCGTAGCCATCAGCGAAAAGATGCGCAGAATGGAAGCGGTGTCGTTGAACTGCGTACCCGGCTGAATGTCGATGCGGCCCTGGTCGAGCAGGAAGCCGGTTCCGGCGATGGGCGTGCGGCGGCGGCGGAACTGGCGATAGAAGCTCACCGGCGCGGGCAAGTGTTCCATCAGCAGCGCGGCGCGCCGATACACCACGCGGGCGTGCCGGTAATAGGTGCGCATCCAGTACGAGGGGTCGGCGGTGCCGCGCGTTTCCAGGCCGATGGAGCGCGCGGCCGCCTCGTCCTGTGACTGCCAGTCGAGTACGTTGTTGTCGCGTCCGTTGCGGAAGTGGAGAAAGCAGCGCGCTGCGGCCAGAAAGTCGAATGCAGCCTCGGCGTCGCCGCGCACGCTCTGGAAGACGCCGCCGCGCTGCCTCGGCCACTCTTTGGTCTCCTTCAAATGAAACAAAATCGCGAACCAGACGGCCAGGTGGTAGTCGCGCAACCCGCCGGGACAATCTTTGAGGTTGGGTTCCAGATGAAAGATCGTATTGCCGAACTTGGCGTGGCGGGAGCGGGCGATCTCGCCCAGCTTTTGCGTGATGTTGTTCCACTCGCTCAGCACGAGACCGGGAAAGGTAACCTGGTGAAGCTGCTGGTAGAGCGGAAACTGGCCGGCCAGGAAGCGGCGGTCGAGAGTCGCGAGAGTAAATTCAAGGTTGTCGGGGTCGAAGCGGCCGGATTCCTTCACGGTGCGCGAGCTGGGGCTGGCGCGCAGGCCAATGTCCCACATGCCCTGAATGACGGCCCGGACGGCCTCGCGGGACTTTTCCTCGGTTTTATCGTCGGCGAAGGCAAAAAGAACGTCGATGTCAGAGTAGGGGAAGAGGTCTTTGCGCCCGTAGCCGCCCAGGGCCAGCAAGGCGACGTTTTGCGCAGGCAGCTCGACAAAGGCCCGGCGCCACATCTCAATCAGGATGCGGTCCACCACAGCCGAACGCCGCCGGATGGCGGCCGTTCCATCCCCGGTGCGCTCGCAGGTCTGGCGCACAAGCACCATCTCCCGCGTATACTGCTCCCGAAGATCGTCAACCGCTATTGCGACTGGATTCATAAGTGGTTGTTGAGTGGCCTGCCGAAGCAAGAAGGAATTGTTACAAGCATAAGCGAAATTTGCGAGCTGGGGGGAGATTTAGTGCCACAGTAAGAGAAATCAGGTAGTTAGAGGCAAATTTTGGTTTTGCGCTCACCCATCCTCGCGCCTGCACCGGATTAAGAATTGGCGTAGGGCGAGTTGATCCTCAAGAGTGCCGTTTTCCTCAAGAAAACGGCACACTGCACATTCTCGGATTCCTTACGTGAATTCCTAATCCGGTCGAGAAATGGCGCGAGGGAGCCGCACGGATCGAGGCGCCTCAGGCCTCTAATGAATAGCCACGGTGCTGTCACCCGCGCCAATGGAGCTTCGCGTGATGGTTACGTTCTTAGCGCCGTCTCCCAAACCTACACCGTCGTTGTTGCTGGTCAGCCGTTGCTGCGTATCGATCTTCAAGCCCCACACCGTGAAGCCGTTTCCGTGGTTATAGACGACGTGGAAGCTGGGCGAGTTCTTCAGGGTGATGCGGTAGAGCGTGAAATTGTCGGAGGAGTCGGCAGCGATGAGTCCCGGGGCCTGTTGGCTGCCGCCGGCGCGCGCCTGCTCCGCCAGGTCCCACCACGAGTATTCGGAGCCAAGCATCTTCTCGCCGCCACGCCCGTCGATGATGCCGTCGCCCATGATGCCCGAGTCCGGCGCATGATCCACGCTGATGAGAGGCCTGCAGCCGCGCGGACCGGGGCCATGACTCACGATGCCGCAACTGCCCGGCGAGACCGCGAATAGAGCCGGATCGCGCGAGGCAAACAGCGTGACGCCCAGGCCGACGATGAGGGTCACGTCGGGACGCATCTCGAGCGGCCCGCTCAGGAAGGCATTTTGGGTCTCGTTTACGTGGAGCAGGACGGCGCGCCCCTTGCCGCACTTATCGATGGCTCTCTGAATGCGGGCCGTATCGAGCTTTTGCTCGTCAGCCGACGCCAGGGAACCGCCACTGGTTTGGAGCTGGGCATCGACCGTTTTGCAGAGCTGAGGAAAAAATGGCTCGATGACGGTGCGCGTATCCTGTGCGGCCAGGCAGGGCGCTACGCCGAATGTTGCGGCAAAAATGGAGATGCACCGGGGAATCATGTGCTTCATTATCAACACACTAAAACAATGTGCTCTCTCAAAACAAGAGCCTTGGGGTACACGCAGCCCCTCAATTTGACGGTGTCTTGGAAAGGCGCGGCCCGCAACGCCGGTCTCCTGACCGGCTGTCGTGCGGGCGTCCACGCCCGCACTGGCTGCCACCGCGCGACTCCCCTTACAGGGCGTTTTCGCCACGTTCGTCGTTGCGAATGCGAATAGCGTCGTCGATGCGGCTGATGAAGATCTTGCCGTCGCCGATGCGGCCCGTGCGCGCCGTGCTGTTAATCGCCTCAATCGCCTTGTCTTTGAGCTCGTCGCGAACCACCAACTCGATCTTGACTTTGGGAAGAAGATCCACGGTGTACTCGCGGCCGCGATAGAACTCGGTGTGGCCCTTCTGGCGGCCGTGGCCGCGAGCTTCGAGAATGGTCATGCCTTCGATGCCTGCTTCCAGCAGCGCATCCTTCACGGCATCCAGCTTGGAGGGTTGGAGAACGGCTTCGATCTTCACCATAATCAGAAATTCCTCGTTCGATAGCGTAACAGGCGAGGCGGCACGTTGGCCCCTGCCCGGCAAAAGTTTTTGCTCCCCCAGCTTCAAGGAGCGTGCAGATTGACCTCCAGTTTCTAGCCGCCAGCTACCTCAGTGAAAATTGAGGCCACTTTTCGAACGGGAGAGCTCGAGGCTAGCAGCTAGACGCTAGAGGCTAGCTGTTGTAGTCGTAGCCCTCTTCGCCGTGCTGCGAGAGATCAAGGCCCGCAACCTCGTCCTCGCGAACTACGCGCAGTCCCATGATCTTATCCACAACGAAGAGCAGAATCAGCGTGCCCACTATGGAGATTCCCCATGCCATGCCCACGGCGGTGAGCTGATTGAGCAACTGGCTCCAATGGCCGTCGATCCCGCCCGTGGGCACGCCCTTCCCGAAGACCGGATTGATGAGGTAGGTCGCAAAAACCCCTGTCAGTAGCGCGCCCAGCGTCCCTCCCGCGCCGTGAACGCCAAAGGCATCAAGAGAGTCGTCGTAGCCGAAGCGGCTCTTGACCTGGAACACCATGAACGAGCAGACAAATCCCGCGGCCAAGCCGATCAATAGAGCCGGGAACGGCTGCACAAATCCGGATGCGGGCGTGATGGCGACCAGGCCGGCGACCGCGCCGGAGATGGCGCCGAGAGCCGTCGGCTTGCCATTGTGAATCCACTCGAAGATGGTCCAGCCCAACGCGGCTGCGGCCGTGGCGAAGTGCGTATTCACAAAGGCGCTGGTTGCCAGCGGGCTGGCTGCCAGCGCGCTGCCGGCGTTAAACCCAAACCAGCCCACCCACAGCAGGCACGCGCCAACAAAACTGAGCGTCAGCGAGTGAGGCGGCATGGCCGTGTGCGGATAGCCGATGCGCTTGCCCAGATACAGCGCACAGATCAGCGCAGAGACGCCGCTGGTGATGTGAACCACCGTTCCGCCGGCGAAATCGAGGCTGGGAATGTGCGTGCCCCCGCTGTTGAACAGCCCGCCCACGCCCCACACCATGTGTGCCATGGGGCAGTACACCAACAGCGACCAGAGCGAGAGGAAAACCGCCATCGAGCTGAACTTCATGCGCTCGGCAAACGCACCGGTAATCAGCGCGGGCGTGATGATGGCGAACATGAGTTGGTAGATCATGTACGTCTGCTCAGGGATCGTATTGGCGTAGTCGGTATTGGGCGTTAGGCCAACGCCGCGCAGGAAGAGGTGCTCGAATCCGCCCACGAAGACGTTCCCGTGCCCGAAGGCCAGCGAGTAGCCCACGATAGCCCAGAGAATGGTTACCAGGCCCATCATGGCGAAGCTCTGCATCATGGTGCCCAGAATGTTCTTCTTGCGCACCAGTCCGCCGTAGAAAAGCGCCAGGCCGGGGCCAGTCATCAGAAGAACCAGCGCCGACGAGGTCAGCATCCAGGCGTTGTCTCCAGCGGACTGGGCGCTGGCGTTGGCAGCCTGCGCATCGCGCACGGCCTGTTGCAGGGCGGCGATCTGTGCCTGGGTGTCTTGGGCGGCAGGCTGCTGAGCCATAGCCAGGGCCGGAAGCGCCAGCAGCGAAATAAGAAGAAGTGCTTTCATTGCTCTACCGAACATAGTTTTTCCACTCCATGGGCATGGGCAGTCGAGCGCCATGCGATGCGGCGGAATACCGGCCGCCGTTCCGGATGAGATGCAGCAGGTTGTGTGGGCGTTGCGGGCTGTATCGACGAGGACCGGCGCCACACCGGATTAGGAATTAATGTAGGGTGAGTTGACGCTCTCAAGTGCCGTTTTCATTCCGGGGTCCCCAGGAAGCGAACTTTGCTTGCTGGGGTGGAAGCAAACGGCACCCTGCACAGAATCAAATTCCTTACGTGAATTCCTAATCCGGTCTTGAGAATGAGTTTCGGTGCAAACAGCCAGGCACAGCTTGGGACTACCCCTTCAAAAGGTGTTATTCGCCCCAATATTCCATGCGCCGTATAAGGATTCCATGAAGAAACGAAAATTCCCTATGGAAAACTCATTGGTGCTGTGTTTAGACCTCGCCAAAGCCTGCGCCTCAGAGAGCAGCTTCGCCGCGCTCGTCATTGCGGATGCGGATGGCCTCGTCTACGCGGCTGATGAATATCTTGCCGTCGCCGATATGGCCCGTTCGGGCGGCCCCAAGGATGGCATCGACCACCTTATCCTTCAAAATCTCCGTGGTGACGATCTCCAGCTTGACCTTGGGAAGCAAATCGATGGTGTATTCTCGGCCGCGGTAGAACTCGGTATGTCCCTTCTGACGGCCGTGGCCGCGGGCCTCGAGAATCGTAATTCCCTCAATGCCAGCTTCAAGAAGAGCTTCTTTCACAGCGTCCAGCTTGGTGGGTTGAATAATAGCTTCAATCTTGACCATTTGCGGTTCCTCGTATTCCAGTATGCGCGGGCGGACCCGTATCGCGCGAGCGCGGCCTTTTTTTGCATCAAACGTTGAACTCGTAGCCTTCCTCACCGTGCTGCGAGAGATCGAGGCCGGCGACTTCCTGCTCGGGAGCGACGCGCAGTCCCATCACCTTATCCACAACAAAAAGCAGAACCAAAGTACCGGCAATCGAAACGAGCCAGCCAATGCCTGCTCCGGCCGCCTGGTTGAGAATCTGATGCCAGTTTCCGTCGATGGCGCCGGTGGGGCGCGGCAGCCCGCTCGCATCCTTGCCAAAGACCGCGTTGATCACGCCCGATGCGAAGACGCCGGTCAGCAGCGCGCCGACAGTGCCGCCGACCCCGTGCACGCCAAACGCGTCGAGCGAATCGTCGTAGCCGAAGAACTTCTTCACCCTGAAGACCATGAAGGAGCAGACAACGCCGGCGATGGCGCCGATCGCCAGGGCCGACATTGGCTGCACAAATCCTGAGGCCTGGGTAATGGTGGCCAGCCCGGCGACCGCGCCCGAAATCGCGCCCAATGCCGTCGGCTTGCCGTTGTGAATCCACTCGGCCAGGGTCCAGGTGAGGGCCGCGGCGGCAGCGGCGAACTGGGTGTTGATAAAGGCGCTGGTGGCCAGCGGACCGGCCGACAAAGCGCTTCCTGCGTTGAACCCGAACCAACCTACCCACAACAGGCATGCGCCGATAAAGCTCAGCACCATCGAGTGCGGCGGCATGTCCGTGTTCGGGTAGCCGATGCGCTTACCCAGGTAGAGGCAGGTCACCAGTGCTGAGACGCCGCTGGTAATATGCACCACCGTGCCGCCCGCAAAGTCGAACACCGGCCAGCACGCAGTGCTGTTGTTGAAATTCAGCAAGCCGCCGGTGCCCCAGATGATGTGAGCCATCGGGCAATAGACCACCAGCGACCAGAGACACAGAAAGACGGCCATGGAACTGAACTTGACCCGCTCGGCAAATGCGCCCGTGATCAGCGCCGGCGTAATGATCGCAAACATAAGTTGATAGACCATGAAGGTCTGCTCGGGAATGGTGGCGGCATAGTCGGGGTTGGGCGAAAGCGATACGCCGCGCAGGAAGAGATGCTCGAATCCCCCGATGAACGCGTTGCCGTGGCCGAAGGCCAGCGAGTAGCCTGCAATCGCCCACAGGACGGTGATCAGCCCCATCATGGCGAAGCTCTGCATCATGGTGGCCAGAATGTTCTTGCGCCGCACCAGCCCGCCATAGAAAAGCGTAAGTCCTGGCCCGGTCATCAGCAGAACCAGCGCCGCGGAAATCAGCATCCAGGCATTGTCGCCAGCCGATTGGGCATTATCAACGGCTTGTTGCAGGGCCGCAATTTGGGCCTGAGTGGCCGGGGCTTGCGAGGGAGCGCCATGCAGGTTTGGGGCCACGGCGTGAGCCATGGCCGGAAGAGCCGCCAAAGCAGGCAAGATCAGTGAATGAAGGGAACGGATGCGCATAAGATTCGGCTCCAGAATTCACACATGAACACGCAATCTGAACATGGAACGGCTTGGACGCTTACACGGCCAGTTCTCGCGTTATCGAGCCTGCTCTGCTGCTCGCGGGCAGCCAGCGAGCCCATAACGCCCTGCCGGTCCAAGAGTTGAATTGGATTGCGCTTTCAAATCATTCTCATCGACATGCAATCGGAACGCAAGTACTTTTAAATTCCTTCATGCGCTCATCCGTCAGATGTGCTAGATGCAGAAGGCCGAAGAGGCTGAATAGGAGGACGATAAGCGACGGCAACTGACCGCCGATTCGAGCGGAGCCAGAGTAAATGCATCTCGAAGCACGTCAGCCAAGTGGCTTTTTCCTCAAGAAAAAGCCACCTACATCACCCCTCCGCAATGACACGCTTACTCTGGTTCCGCTCTGGCACCTGAAGCAGAGCAGTATCAGGCGTTTTCGCTGTGGTTTGAGAGCCCTGAGCCGCGAACTGCCCGCCCGCAACCGCGCCGCCACCGGCGTATACTTTAGCTATGACGGCTACCGTAGAGCGCGACCGTTATCTTTTCGGCAACCTGGAAAGCAGCGCGAAAAACCGTGTCAAGGTGATGGAAGCAAACTACGGCTACGAGCAGCCGGAGGGCATTCTTCTCACTTCGCTGGATTTTGCGGTCAATTGGGTGCGCAAAAACTCGGTGTGGCCCATGACCTTCGGGCTGGCCTGCTGCGCCATTGAAATGATGTCGATGGGCGCGGCGCGCTTCGATATCGCGCGCTTCGGCGCCGAAGTCTTCCGGCCCTCCCCGCGGCAAAGCGACCTGATGGTCGTTGCCGGGCGGGTTTCGCAAAAGATGGCCCCTGTCCTCCGGCGCCTCTACGACCAGATGCCCGAGCCCAAATGGGTCATCTCCATGGGCGCCTGCGCCACCTCGGGCGGCGTCTTCAACAACTATGCGCTCCTGCAGGGCGTCAACCAGGTCGTCCCGGTCGATGTCTATGTTCCCGGCTGCCCGCCGCGCCCCGAGCAGCTTATTTACGCAATTTCGCTCCTACAGGAAAAGATACAGCGTGAGCCGCGCAGCCTGCTGAAGACCCTGAATATTGGCTAAATAATTGAATCCATTTAACCTACTGAAGTGATAGGGTCACGCCGAGTGACGAGATAGCAGTGAAGCCGCAGGTGCGTAAGAAGCCGCCGGAGCGTCAACCGATGAAGAAGGCTGGCGCGGCGCACTATAGCATTTTCGGAAAATACCGTAATTCCCCCCGAGCAATTGAAAACGCGGGTAGTGTCCATTGAGCGCGTTGTCGATTCTTTGATCTTTGATCGGCCCATGTCCACCCTCTTTGTTTGCTGGTTGAGAAATGAGCGCTGATGATCTATATTGACCATCGTTGGGCAATGCTTCCGTGAAAGGGTTTTCAATGCAGTAAGAAACTTGGTTTTTGCCGCGTTCTGCGCCCAGTCCAGTCGAAGCCTGGCATTTAGTTTGCTCCTGTTTTCAAAATCCTGCTTCGATTGCACAGTCGCGCAAGCGTGGAGAAAGAGGAGGATTAGAAGATGTACTTGAGAACGTTGAAGTCTCTCTCTCTGCTTTTGGGTCTCGTGGTCTTGGCTCTTGCGCCCACGGGGTGTAAGAAGCAGCCGCCGATAACGCTAGCGTGCAACGCAACTGCCCCTGCCGTTTACCCGGGCGATCCTCTCACAGTAACCGCCACTGCCGGATCAGTGAGCACGAAGAAGAATACGAACCTGATCTATAACTGGACCGGAAACGGAGTCACAGGCAACGGGACCTCGGCAACGGTGGCCACCGGTTCACTCGACCCCGGCAACTACACTGTGAACGCCGAAGTAAAGGAAGGCAAGAAGGGCAAGGAAGGGCTGAAACCCGGTCAGTCCGCCCAGTGCTCAGCCAGCTTCACGGTGAAGCCGTTCGAGCCGCCGACAATCAGTTGCTCAGCCAGCCCCAGCACCATCAAGCCAGGAGACACGGCGACCGTCACCTCAGTGGCAGTCAGCCCGCAGAATCGTCCGCTGACGTATAGCTACTCGGCCACGGCCGGCACGGTGACGGGCACCGGGACGACGGCGGCATACTCCTCGTCAGGGGCGCCCACCGGAGCCGTTGGCATTACATGCAACGTCTCCGACGACAAGAGCCACACGGTTTCCGCCAACACGAACCTGACCATTCTGGCGCCGCCTCCGCCGCCTCCGCCGCCGCACTCGCAGGCGCTGTGCTCCATCAGCTTTACCGACAAGAAGCGGCCCATGCGCGTGGACAACGAAGCCAAAGCCTGCCTGGATCAGGTGGCTCTGGATCTGAAACAGCAGGCTGACGCCAAGGCCGTAATCGTCGGCGAGCAGAATTCCGACGAAGCCGCCAAGGAAGCCAAGCAGGAAAAGTACGCTGCCAAACACAAGCATGCCAAGGTGGACATGTATGCCGCGCAGCGTGCCGTGGACGCCAAGGACTACCTGGTGACGGAGCAGGGCATCGACGCTTCGCGCATCAGCGTGGCTACGGGGTCGACCGAGGGGCAGACGGCGGAGGACTACCTGGTGCCCGCAGGGGCGACCTTCAGTACCGATGTCACCGGGACCACGCCGGTGGACGAGACGGCGGTGAAGCCGCAGGCGCGCAAGCCGCTGTCGGAACGTCACCACCACAAAAAGGCGGCCGCGGCGCAATAAGCTGCACGGCTGGCCATGCAGTTGCACACTATGGCGATCCCTCCCTGGGCAAGGGAGGGATCGCTATAGGAATGTTGAGAAGCCCTGCTCACTACAGCGGAACCAAAGTAGATGGTTCCCGAAGGCACGTTAACCACGTGGCTCGCCGTGGCGAGCCACATTCGTCCCCATCGCAATGACACGCCTACTCTGGTTCCGCCCTGAACGTCGCTCCTGCCCCTATGCATCGAGGTTGACCCGTACATAACCTGGATAGCCCCTTCGCTTTTGAGGTCCCATCTTGTCTATTCTTGATAGAGATGCAATGGAGCTTCCTCTCTCGATGAGCCGCTTGCGTTGTGTTCCAACTGAATCGTGGCGGCTTTGGGCTTCGGCCCAGGTCCTCTTCTTTCTTGTGTTCTTTCTCTGCGTCGCGAGCTTGCCGGCGCAGAGCCCGTGGACCGTTGTAGGCCCGGCAGGCGGCGACGCGCGAGCCTTCGCATTCATTCCTGGACAACCCCAGCATCTCTTCCTCGGCACAACCAACAGTTGGCTCTACGAATCGCTTGACTCGGGCGCAACCTGGCATCGGCTGGCGAAGCTGGGCAGCGGGGATGGCTTCGTCCTCGACCACATCGTCGTCGACTCCGCCGATCCCTCCACGATGTACGTGGGCGCGTGGAAAGACTCGGACGGCGGCGGATTGTGGATCAGTCGCGATGCCGGACACACGTGGCAGGAATCGGCGGATTTCAAGGGCCAGCCGGTGCACGCGCTTGTGCAGGCGTCCTCCGATCCGCACATCCTCTTTGCAGGAACGCTCCAGGGAGTCTACCGGTCGAGCGACGGCGGCGCCACATGGACCCAGATAAGCCCGCCCGGCAGCCACGAGATTCACGAAATCGAGTCGCTGGCCGTCGACCCCGGCGATCCGGACATTGTTTACGCGGGCACGTGGCACCTGCCCTGGAAAACCACCGACGGCGGCAAGACCTGGCGCAACATCAAGCAGGGCATTATCGAGGATTCCGACGTTTTCTCCATCATCCTCGATCCCGAGCGCACGCATACGGTTTATCTGAGCGCATGCAGCGGCATTTACAAGAGCGAGAACGCGGGCGTCCTCTTTCACAGAATTCAGGGCATTCCCTCTGAAGCAAGAAGGACGCGGGTCCTCATGCAGGATCCGGAGAACCGGCAGGTGGTGTACGCCGGAACCACCGAGGGGCTCTACAAGACTGTCAACGCCGGCAAGACCTTTGAGCGCATGACGGACGTGGATGTGGTGGTGAACGACGTGTATGTGGACCCCGGCGACTCGAACCATGTGATGCTGGCCACCGATCGCGCCGGCGTGCTCGTGAGCCGGGACGCGGGCGTTACATTTGCCGTGTCGAACCAGGGCATCTCCGAGCGCAAAGTGACCGCGCTGCTCGTTGACTCGGGCGACCCCCAGCGCCTGTATGCGGGCGTGGTCAACGACAAGAGCTATGGCGGCGTCTTTCGTTCGGTCGATGGGGGCGCGCACTGGGAGCAGTTAGGCTCGGGGCTTGACGGCCGCGACGTGTTTTCCCTCGCCCAGACGAAGGATGGCGCGATCGTGGCAGGCACAACCCACGGTATCTTTGTTTTTGAGGCCCCCAGCAGCGACGATCCGCTACTGGCAGCCAACGGCGCATTGCCTACGACTCCGAGTGACGGATCTCCGGGTGCGCCGAACGCTGCTCTCATCTGGCAGCCGCGCAACGACATCGCCAACACGCTTTTGAAGACGTCCACCGAGACCGTCCACGGGACACGCGTCAACGTGGAGAAGCAGGAGAAAGCGCCGGTGATTGAGCTCTCAAGCGAGGTGCACGCGCTCGACGTTTCCGGCGACGTGTGGGTCGCTGCTACGAGCTACGGGCTGCTCACCAGCCGCGACCAGGGCGCCACATGGCAGGGAGGGCCGGTGATGGGCGAGGGCGACTACCTGTCAGTCACCGTCCACGGCGACTGCATGGCCGCGGCGCGCGCCGATGGCGTGGCGTTATCGAAAGATGCCGGGCAATCCTGGTGGCCCATGGGCGTGCCCACGATGCTGACCCGCATCCACAGCATCGCCTTTTCGCCCGATGGCACGCTCTGGCTTGGCGAGCGTGAGGGCGTCTACTATACCCGCGACATGGGCAAAACCTGGCTGTGGATCCATCGCCTTGCGTTTCGCGATGTAGACGATATCAGCTACGACGCGGCAATGAAACGAATTCTAGTCAGCTCGCGCTCGAGCGACCAGGTTTATGCCATCGATCCCAAGACCATGACCTGGGACTGGTGGCAGACCGGCTACCAGATTGCGCTGATTCGCGCCGCCGGGGACCGCCTTGTGGCAGCATCGCTGGACGACGGCGTGCTGATCGGACCCAAAGCACAGCCCGCACCCTCGCCACCGCCGGACACACCTGCCCCCGCCCCGCCGCCGGACCCGCCCGCGCAGTGAACCCTCGGGAGGGAGGGGACGAAAATCGCCCAGGGTGAAACCCTGGGAACGGCATGCTGTTTAAGATTCGCATCGTGAAGGGGCAATGGTGCCCGGACAACTTCGCGTTCTCGAATGGGTCAGCCCAGACACTATTGAACTGCGACGATCTGCATCCGCTGGGGCAGTGGCACCGTGTAACGGCCGTGTACGAGGGCAAGATGCTGCGCAATGATGTGGGGACGAGATGCAGGACGAGGGCGAATTGCATTTGACCCCGCGTTGAGAGGTTTGGTCTCTTCGCCACTCGTGTTGCTTGGCAAGAACTGATTTTTCAATTTCCATTGGTCCCACACTCCATACGATGATTCGCATGAGAGCATCGAACCAGAAACCCGCCATGGCAAGGCTGTTACGAAACTCTGCTGGAACTGGGTTTTGTAACAAGGGCACGGCTTCAGCCGGGCCGTAAGCGGCGCAAAATGAGCGACGGCTTTAGCCCCTGCTGGTTCAAAGCGCCAAAAAATGATTGCGTTCAGCGAGTTTCGCAACAGCCTGTGGCAGGCGGGTTTTCATTTGTCCCAATTCTTATCCCTTTCTCCAACCCAATGCCACTGCCGTGACAAACGTCACATGCTTGGCCCGCTGGCCACGTGGTACAACGGCCTTATTGAGTGCCTTGCCGCCATACAGCAACGCGCAGATCCGGAGAAAGAGGGGAGAACTCCTGAGTGGGTTCTTCCGTTTTTTTGCGGCAACGCACTCTTGGGACACTACCAGATCCTGCGCCAGCGGGGCGGCCGCATGTAAATTGATTTGAAAGTCGCATGCCAAAATAGAAATCCCGGCTTAATTGCTTAGCAAGTTAAGGAGCGTCATCATGGAGCAGGTATTCAACAGTTTGACTGGTGGAGGTCCGATCACTGTCTACGTCAAGGACGGCAAGGTTGTCCGCATCCGGCCTATGCAGGTGCCTGAAAAAGAGTACAAGCCGTGGGTGATTGAAGCCGATGGCATAAAGTATTCACCGCCCAAAGCGATGCGCGTGGCTCCTTATATCCACGCGGAGCGGAACCGGCTTGATTCAAAGAATCGCATTCTCTATCCGATGAAGCGCGTGGACTTCGACCCCAAGGGCGCGCGCAATCCGCAAAACCGCGGCAAGTCTGGTTATGTGCGCATCAGCTGGGACGAAGCGCTGGAGATCGTCTCCAGTGAAATCAAGCGGATCACCGAAACCTATGGCGGCTCGGCGATCACGGGCATTACCTCGTCGCATCACAACTGGGGCATCGTGGGCTACAAGATGGGTCCGTTCCACCGCTTCATGGGCATGCTCGACTACACGCCCATCCTGGACAATCCGGATAGCTGGGAGGGGTGGCACTGGGGCTCGACGCATACCTACGGCTTCCATTGGCGCCTGGGTATGCCCCCGCAGTTCGATCTGCTCGAGGACGGCCTGCAGAACACGGAGATGCTCGTCTTCTGGTCCAACGATCCCGATTCGACGCGCGGCACTTACAGCGGGCAGGAGTCGGCGATCTGGCGAGTGTGGCTGAAGGAAAAAGGGATCAAAACGGTCTTCATCGATCCGTTCTATAACTATACGAACGCCGCGATGGACGGCACCTGGGTGCCACTGCGGCCGGGCTCCGACACGGCGCTGGCTATGGCCATTGCCTACGTATGGATCACAGAGGGGCTCTACGACAAAAAGTACATTGCAGAGAAGACCTACGGATTTGACGAATTCAAGGCCTACATTCTGGGCGAGGTAGACGACAAGTTTGCCAAGACGCCGGAGTGGGCGGAAAAGGAATCGGGCATCCCGGCGCGCAAGATCGTGGCCCTGGCCAGGGAATGGGCCAGCAAGCGCACCAGCGTGAGCTGCGGCAGCCGCGGTGGCGAAGGCTCGGCCTGCCGTACTGCCTATGGCACGGAGTGGGCGCGCATGATGGTGCTGTTGATGGCCATGCAGGGGTTGGGCAAGCCGGGCATCAACATCTGGGGCACCACGATGGGGGCTCCGGCCAATCACGACATCTGGTTCCCGGCCTATGCCGAGCCGCGCGGACGAATGGGCACAGCGCCGATCGCCAAGCACCCGTTGACGCTTGAGAACAAAACCAAGCAGCGACTCTACCGGCTGACCTTTCCCGAGGCCGTTCTGAACGGCAAAGAGGATTTCTGGGGCGAGGGTTTCTGCGGCCGCACGCTGGAACAGCAGTTCGTTCACAACATCTATCCCATGGAAGGCGAATCGAAGGTCAAGATGTTCTACCGCTACGGCGGCTCCTTCATGGGGACCATGTTGGATACCAACAAATGGGTGAAGATGTATCAAAGCCCGGAGCTGGAGTTCGTGGTCATGCAGGACTGCTGGTTTGGCGGCGAGGCGGTCTTCCCCGACGTCATTCTGCCTGCCTGTACCGGCCTGGAGCGGAGCGACATCGGCGAGTGGGCAGCCTGCGGCGGCTACACAACCAATGCGCATATCGGCAACAACTACCGGGTAATCGTCCGCGAGCGGAAGTGCATTGAGCCGATGGGCGAGTCGAAGTCGGATTACGAGATCCTGACCCTGATCGCCGAGAAGCTGGGAATGAAGGAGAAGTTCACCGAGGGCAATACCGAGGACGATTGGGCGCGGCTTTTCTATAACTCGTCGGATTTGGCAAAGACTCTTAGCTGGGAGGAATTCGACCGCAAGGGTTATCACATCATTGACTGCCCCGACATGGAGAAGGAGTACCAACGCGCTCCGGGACTGCGCTGGTTCGCCGAAGGACGACCGGATGACACCGCCGACACGGGCAACCCCAAGCGGGGCACGGATAAAGCCAGCGAACTGGGGACGTACACGGGCAAGATCGAGTTCGCCTCGGAAAGCCTGCGTCAGAACATGCCCGACGACGAAGAGCGGCCCATTGTGCCGCACTGGATTCCCTCCTGGGAGGGATACAAGACCGGACCGTACGACAAGTATCCGCTGCAGATCATCACGCCGCACCCGCGTTTCAGCTTCCACACGCACTACGACAACCACACGACGTGGCTCAACGAGATACCGCTGCACCGCGTGCTGAAAGACGGCTATTACTGGTGGCCGGCGCGCATTCATCCCGACGACGCGAAGGCGCGCAATGTGAAGACGGGCGACATCGTAGAGCTGTACAACGATCGCGCTTCCGTGCTTTGCATCGCAGAAGTGACCTGGCGGGTTGCCAAGGGAGTGATTCATAGCTATGGCTGCACGGCCCGCTACGATCCGCTGGAGCCGGGCAAGCCGGGTTCGACCGAAAAGGGCGGATGCGTGAATATGCTGACCTCGTCGAGGCTGCTCTCGAAGCACGCGCCGGGCATGACGCCCAACTCGTGCCTCTGCGAACTGAGAAAGTGGGAGGGATAAACATGCCCAGATATGGACTATCACTAGACGTAACGCGGTGCACCGGCTGCTATTCCTGTTTTCTGGCCTGCAAGGATGAGTATGCCGGCAACGACTACCTGCCGATTTCGGTGGCGCAGCCGAATGAAGGCCCTTCCTGGATTCGTATTGAAGAGATCACGCACGGCTCCGGGACCAAGGTCAAAGTCGATTACACGCCCATCATGTGCCAGCACTGCGAGGATGCGCCCTGCATCAGGCCGGAGTTCGGCGGTGCGGTGTATCGCCGCGCGGATGGAATTGTCATTATCGATCCGGTGAAGGCGAAGGGGCGTAAGGAGATCGTGAATTCCTGCCCCTATGGCGTGATCCGCTGGAACGAACAGGCCAATCTGGCGCAGAAGTGCACGCTTTGCGCCCACATGATCGATGGCGGCGAGAAGACTGTGCGCTGTGTTGAGACCTGTCCCACCCAGGCGCTGGCCTTCGGCGATCTTGACGATCCTCGAAGCACGGTTTCGCTGGCGCTGGCACCAAAGGCCGAGCTGGTCGAGAGCTACAAGCCCGAGTACGGCACCAACCCGCTGATGAAGTATATCGGTCTTCCCAAGCCGTTCATCGCCGGCGAAGTGGTCCTGGCCGGTAAAGAAGGTCAATGTGCAAGCGGGGCGAAGGTTACGCTTCAATCCAAAGCAGACAAGAAGATTTTGGCCACCGACACCGACTTTTTGGGAGACTTTGAATTCAAGGGGCTGGTTAAGGGCGCCGAATATCTTCTCCGCGCCGAGTATGAGGGTTATCTCGCAAAGGAAATTACGGTACGAACCGATGCGAGTCTCAATGTGGGCGAGATGGTGCTGACTGCCAAGTAACGCCTGAGCAACCGGGCAAACATTACTGAAGCGAGGTTGAATCGGTATTGGCAACTGTTTCAAGGAAAGTTGTTCGGCAATTTGATTGCCGCCCCGTAGGGAAGGCGCAGGTTTTCGCGCGTTTTTTTCTGGAACAACCGCAGGCTCCACTCGGCTTCGATCGCTTCCGCAATCCTCGCTCAGGGCAGGCTTTCGACTCCGATGAGTGGCCACGGACGCGGCCACCCGGGAGCGGCGATCCTGATCCATCTGAGCGGGCGCGCACCCTACAGCAAAACCAGAGATGCTGCAACCCGACGCCGCTGCACTTAAGTCGCCGCGACCCCAAGGAGCGGCGACCTTCAAAGAAGTTGAATAGGGCACACCTTCTCTGGTATTGCCGTAAACTGCCTCAGGACACCTCATTGTCGCACATAAACGACAGTGTCATATGTTGTTGACAAAACTATTCTTATTGACAGGCGTTCGTGATTGCACTAAGGTATTCTTAACTTGATCGCATACGCCGTCTGATATGGTCATACGCCTATGATCATCCAATCCGTAGATCGCGCCCTGGGCATTCTGTCCCTGTTTGGTTCGACCGGCACCTTTCTAGGCATCAGCGAAATCGCTGCCGCCCTGGAACTTAATAAAGGTACCGTGTGGGGTCTGGTGACCACTCTTGAGCAAAACGGATTTCTGCGCCAGGACCCGGAGACTCACAAGTACACAGTAGGGCCGAGGTTGTTTGAGCTAGGCATGGTGTACTCAACCGGTCTCGAGATCAACGAACAGGCGTCACGACCGGTGCAGCAACTCGCGAACCGCACTGGCCTCAACGCGCGGGTGGGGGTTTTCGAGGGCGGAATGGTGCTCACCACGCTGATGGCCCTGCCCAAGTCGGAGGACTCGTTCTCGCACCAGCTCGGCCCACGGATACCGGCGTATTGCTCGGGGGTGGGCAAAGCGATTCTGTCGTATCTTCCGCCCGATGAATTGAAGGAGTACCTGCGCAACGTCAAACTGGTCCGGCATACCCCGACCACGATCGTGGATCCGAAGCTCTTGTTGCAGGATCTGGAGAAGACAAGGGAACGGGGATATGCAATCAATCGCGAGGAAATGATCCCCGGAGTGGCTGCTTTGGGAACACCGGTGTTTTCCAGCAAGCGCCGCTTGGCCGGAGCGATCAGTGTTTCGCATTCGTCCAAGGTTCTTCTGGCCGAACGATGCGAAGAGTTTGCCCAGGAACTCTTGTGTACCGCCTCGGAAATCGCCCGTGCGATGGGCTATTACTTGAGCGCCGAGAACATGCAGGTGGGCAGTCCCTTGTGGTCGCGCCCCGCCCGCGGGCAACCGCCGCCGCGCCCTGTGAGGGCTTAGACGGACGGCTCGCCGGCCAGAAACGTCACTGCGGAGGACGTGGGCTAGGCAGAGGAAGATGAAGCTCACTTCAGGCTTTTCGAGAGCCACGATGGAATGGAGAACAAACAATGAGATGGGGAATGGTGATCGACCTTACAAAATGCAGCCGCTGTCATGGCTGCGTCGCCGCTTGCAGAGTTGAGCATTTTCTTCCGTTGCGGGTCACCTGGGTGAAATTGATCGCCAGCGAGACCGAGGAGGGAGGAGTGGTGGACGTGAGCACCTTCCCGGTGCGGTGCAACCAGTGCAAAGAGGCGCCCTGTGTTGACGCATGCCCCACCGGAGCCAGCCAGCAAAGGGAGGACGGCATTGTCTGGATCGATGCCGACAAGTGCATCGGGTGCCGGTACTGCGTCGTAGCCTGTCCCTATCAGAACCGGAGCTTTTTGTCGAAGGCCAAGGACCCGGGGTATTTTCCCGGCTATCCCAAGACCAATTTCGAAAAGATGGGCGAGAAGCTGTATCCCCATCAAGTCGGCACCACCATGAAGTGCAACTTCTGCATGGAGAGAATCGATGCCGGATTGGAAAAGGCGCTTAAACCTGGCATCGACCGGGATGCGACTCCGGCTTGCGTGAACACCTGCCAGGCGCGGGCCCTGACCTTCGGCGATCTGGACGATCCGGAGAGTAACGTTTCACAGCTCATCAGGGAGCGCCATGGATTTGTGCTCCAGGAGGAATACGGGACAGAGCCCTCCGTCTATTACGTGGACGGAATGATCGGCGGCAAGTCCAATATTGCCCCCGAGTGGGCCATGACCGGCAGTCACATGACCCATTTGAGCACCATGGAAAAGAGAGCGCGCGAAATATTCGGACGTGCGAAAGAAAAAGAAGAGGAGAAGTAGTCATGGCCAAGATAGCTCGACAGACGGCGCGTCAATGGATTGTGACCCATGAGTGGATGGTCAACCCCATGCAGCAGACCGAGTGGATCGAGGGGCAAGGGCTGCTCATCTGGCTGGCTGAGGTCTTTTCAAGTTTAGGCACCGGACTTTACATTGTCTCCCTCTTCGTGACCGACGGGCCGCATACACTGGGCTGGTGGGGCGCTCTCGCCGGCTGGCTCATCGTGGTCGGCCTCAAACTCCCGCTGCACTTTTTGTACCTTGGAAGGCCCTGGCGCTTCTGGCGGGCGATGCCTCCTTTCACAAAAGCCTGGAGGACTTCCTGGATTGCCAGAGGGACTTTCTTTTCCGTGGTGTTCGCCGGCCTCGGTGTGTGCCAACTGGCGGCCAGTTGGTTTATCCCGGGCAGCGCCATCGACATTCTGGCAAAGGTGGTGGCCGGATTCTTCTGCCTGCTCACAGGCATCTACTGCGGATTTGCGATGAGCTACTGCAAGAGCCTTCCCTTCTGGAATACAGGCCTTTTGCCCATCGTCATCACGAATGCGGGGATTGCAGATGGGCTGGCCTTGCTGATCGGCCTTGGAATGATTACCGGCGGCGTCAATTCCACGCCCCTTGAAAATGTCACCCGGATCCTGCTGCTTGCCAATGTGCTTCTTATTTTCGCCTACATTATGAACGGCTTTTATCGATCCACGACCGGGTGGTTTTCGTCCCGGCAACTCATGACAGGCCGCACAGCGCTGCCCTTCTGGGTCGGCACAGTATTGCTGGGCATCGTCGTACCCATTGGGATTTCTCTCCAGACGCTTTGGGGTGGTGGCGAGACCGCTAACGGGTTGATGATTGTCGCGGTCGCCGCTCACACCTGCGGCGCTTTCGCGTTGAAGTACTGCATTTTGAAGGTTGGATTTTACGAACCGATTCTGCCTAAGGCAAAAATCCTGGGAAAGCATGTGTGAGGAGAAGACGATGAGCGAAAAAAAGGTAGTCCTGACAACGTGTAAGAGCTGCCATGGCGGATGCGGTGTGCGAGTGACCGTTCAGGATGGCGTCCCCATTCATATTGAAGGCAACCCGGACTCTCTTACCCGAGGGACGATGTGCGCCAAGGGGCTGTCCAGCATCCAGCATATTGACAATCCCTATCGGATCAAATATCCCATCAAGCGGGCCGGCGCCAGGGGAGAAGGCAAGTGGCAGCGAATCAGCTGGGACGAGGCTCTGGATACGATTGCGTCAAAGATCAAGGACGCCCAGGCCAAATATGGCAAAGAAACGATCGCGATCTCCCAGGGGACCGGCCGCGGCTACAACCGGTACACACACCGTCTGGCCAGATCCATTGGTTCGGCCAACGTCATCACTCCGGGTTATGTCTGCCACAGCCCCCGGCTTGGACTCTACGGCCTGGTCACCGGCTACGGCAGGCTTTATTGCGATTATCACGGTTGGGGCGGCGAGTTTCCCAAGACCCAGATCATGTGGGCCAAGCAGCTGGAGATCAGCAGCGCAGACTCGGAGATGTGCAACTGGTTTATACAATCGCTCGACTATTGCAAAAATCTGATCGTCATCGACCCGCGAACCACGGCGTACGCCAGCCGGGCGACGCTGCACCTTCAGCCCCGGCCCGGCTCGGACTGCGCGCTCGCCATGGGCATGATGAACGTGATCTTCAAGGAAGAGTTGTGGGACAAGGAATTTGTCGACAACTGGACTGACGGAATTGAGGAACTGCGGGAGAGAGTCGCCCCGTTTACTCCCGAGAAGGCCTCCGAGCTTACCTGGGTGCCCAAGGAGAAGATCATCAAGGCGGCCAGGATGTTCGCCATCGACACACCGGGCTGCATTCAGGTGGGCAGTTCTCTCGAAAGGCAGGCCAACTGCGGACATACGCTGAGGGCTATCACCTGCCTGATGGGATTGGCCGGCAACATCGAGCGGCCGGGCAGCATGGTCAGCTGGGTCTTGCCCGAAACGGAATTGATCGAGGACGTCTTCCTCGAGATCCCGTTGACCGACGAAATGAAGAGCAAGATCATCGGAATCGATCGCTTCAAGCTGGGCGCCGCCAGGACATGCAACCCGGATACGATGGTCAAGGCGATTCTCTCCGGACAGGCCCCGATTCATGTCTGGCTCAGCGTGGGAGGCCAACAGATCGTCCACATGGCCAACACCAAAGAGGTGGCCGCGGCCATTGAAAAGGTGCCCTTCATGGCCCATGTGGACCTGTTCATGGGCCCCATGGCCGAGATTTCTGACATGGTTCTGCCCACGGCTCACTGGCTGGAGCTGGACGACATCTACGACATGCACCCCCGCTTCTTCATCGCGGCCCACAACAAAGTGGTCGATCCGCCCGGCGAGGCGCAGTCGGATGCATGGATATTCAACGAAATCGGCAGGCGTTGCGCGCCCGAATACTGGTTCGATACGGTCGAACACCTCCTCGATTATGAGTTGCGCAGAGGTATGGACGGCAAAATGAAGTGGAAGGACTTCAGCGAGAAACTGGTGAGCGGCTGCTGGGGCAAGGATCAGGTCTATTACAAATACAAGACCGATTACTGGAGAAAGGGCGGTGGCTTCCCGACCCCCACCGGCAAATTCGAGTTCAGGTCCAGGCGGCTGGAGGAGTTGGGATACGACGGCCTGCCGGTTTACAGGGAACCGGGGGAGAGCCCCTACAGCACTCCCGAGCTCGCCAAGGAATATCCCCTCGTCATGAGCAGCGGTTTCCGCCAGCCCTTTTATTTCCTTGGCCAGTACCGGAACATTCCTTGGCTGAGAAGCTTCATGGAGTATCCCACCGCCCAGCTCCATCCGGATACGGCCGCAAAATATGGAATCAAGGACGGCGACTGGATCTGGATCGAATCGCCGCGCGGGCGCATTCAGCAGAAGGCCAGACTCTTCCCCGGCATCCTGAGGGGAGTTTTGATGACCACCGCCAACTGGTTCTATCCCGAGATGGGGGCCAAGGGGTACCACGGGATTTTCACTTCAAACCCCAATGTCCTGACAAGCAACAACCATCTGGATCCGATGTACGGCTCTCCGGACCTTACCTGCCTGTTGTGCAAGGCCTATCCCTGCAAGCCCGAAGATTTGCAGGACCCGGTCTTCCACACTGAAGAGATGGGTTACGTACCCGTATTCACGCCCTAGCGGTGGTGTTTCGGCACGATAACTCGGAAAACGTTTTGGCAATTTGACAATGCACTCGGACGTCCTCTTCCCGGTGCAGAAGATTGTCCGGCTTGACTGAACTGGAGGACGTTGAATCACACGGTCACACACAAGTTTTTCGAAGGAGAGTAAGCGATATGGCAGACGGAAAGACGAAAAAGGTCGACGTGAAGCCGGACAAGACGGTATTGAAGTCCCTTGCCTTGGGCGGCCTGCTCGGCGGCGGCGGCGAAGTCATGGTGGATGTCAAGGACGGAAAAGCGGTCAGAATCCGGCCGTTCAAATACGACTGGAGATACGACGGCAAGCAGTTCAACCCGTGGAAGATTAAAAGGAACGGCAAGACGCTCGAGCCGCTGATGAAGGCGCTGCCCGGAACCTTCTCACTGGCCTATAAAAAACGGACTTTTTCTTCAAATAGGATTAAATACCCTCTCATTCGGGTCGACTGGGATCCCAATGGCGAGCGCAATCCCCAGAACCGCGGCAAGAGCAAGTACCGCCGAGCCTCCTGGGAGGAAGCTACCACCGTCATTGCCAACGAAATCAGGAGGATGCACAAAACGTATGGTCCGCTATCCATCCTCGCGCAGGGTGACGGCCACGGCGAATGCAAGACCATCCACACCCCGCACGGACACCAGGCCAGACTCCTCGATATGATGGGCGGCTTTACCCAGCAGGTGAGACAGCCGGATAGCTGGGAAGGCTGGTACTGGGGTTCGAAGCACGTCTGGGGCCAGGGCTTCCAGGGCATGATGTCGCCGGCCGGGAACGTGCTCAAGGATGTCTCAGAGAACTCCGAGATGGTTCTGTTTTGGGGCGGCGACCCGGAGACCACCCCCTGGGGCTTCACCGGCCAGTACGCCACCAGAATCTGCTACTTCTGGACGCAGGCCGGAATCAAGCAGATCTACATTTGCCCCGAGCTGAATTACGGCGCCGCCGTTCACGCCGACAAGTGGATTCCCGTTTTACCCAACACTGACGCCGCGCTTCAGTTGGCCATCATCTATGTATGGTTGAAGGAAGGCACATGGAAGAAAGACTATATCGCAACCCACGCAGTGGGCATGGATTATATAGAAAACTATGTGCTGGGCAAGGAAGACGGCGTACCCAAGTCGCCCAAATGGGCATCTGAGAAGTGCGGTGTTCCGCCATGGACCATCAAGGCTCTGGCCAGGGAGTTCGCCAGGAAGGTGACCTCCATTGCCCACTACTTCGGCGGCTCGTTTATCCGTGGTCCTTTCTCGCATGAACCGGGCCGTCTGGAATGCATCCTTCTCGGCATGCAGGGACTCGGCGGTCCCGGCGTGCACCAGGTCCAGATCTCCTACTTCGGAATGCCGCGGGCCGAAGGACTCAAGAGCATACGCTTCTTTAACCCGAACTTGAGCGACCGCCTGAAGATGCCCTGCCGCACCACCATTGACGCCTGGGGTCCACAGTTGATCCCGAAGACGCTGATTCAGGACGCCATCCTCAAACCACCCCTTGTCTTTTACGGAAACGGCGGACAGGAAGGCCTGACGGAAGATCAATTCATCAGGTACACCTACCCCAACGAAAAAGACGGCGCCCTGGTGCACATGATCTGGACGGATACGCCATGCCGCATTACCTGCTGGAACCATGGCAACTGGACGATCGACGCCTTCCAACACTCGTCGATCGAATGTATCGTCGCACAGCACCCGTGGCTCGAAAACGAGTGCATCTACGCCGACATCATCCTCCCGGCCAACACCACGCTGGAAGTCGAGGATATCGTCACCAATACCCGGCAGGGACCCCACTTCCAGAGCGTCACCATCCAGGAGCAGGCTATCCATCCCGTCGGCGAATCGAAGAGCGATTACGAAATCGTTCTTGCCATAGCCGAGAAACTGGGATACGGCGAACAATTCTCCGAAGGTAAGACAACCCTGGATTTGCAAAAAGAATGTTGGGAGACCATGGACTTGGCGCCATTGATTTCCTGGGAAGAATTATACGAAAAGAAGTACTATGTCTACTCGGTCGCCAAGGATTGGGAATCCGATACGCCGGGCTTCAGAAAGTTCTATGAAGACCCGGATAACAACAAGCTGGCCACACCCTCGGGCAAGCTGGAGTTCTACTCCGAGCGGCTGGCCAAGCACTTCCCTGACGACAAGGAACGGCCGCCGTATCCCAAGTGGATCGAGAAGGGCGAAACCCACGACGAGCGTCTCTCCAGCGAACGGGCCGCCATGTTCCCGCTGCTGTGCATGTCCAACCACGGACGGTGGCGCACCCACGCCCAGGGAGACGATATCTCCTGGACGCGTGAGATCGTCACTTGTAAAGTGCTGGCGTCGGACGGTTACCGCTACGAGCCCGTCTGGATCAATCCCAAAGACGCCGCCGCGCGCGGCATCAAAGACGGCGACATTGTCAAAGTCTTTAACGAGAGAGGCGTCGTCCTTTGCGGGGCGCGCGTATGGGAGCGCATGAGTCCCCGCGTTGTCTATGTGGACCACGGCGCCCGTCACGACCCCATCATCAACGATGTCGATCGCGGCGGCGCTATCAACACCATTGCCCCGAACGGCATTACCTCGAGGAACGCCGTCGGCCAGGCCACCAGTGGCTACTTGGTCGAAGTGCAGAAGGTCACCGAACGGGATTATCAGGAATGGCGCGCCAAAGACCCGGAAGCATTCGACGATGCTTTCAGCAGAGATTACGATCCCGGGTATGGTCAGCGCTTCAACGGCTGGGTCGTAGGAGGGATGGAATGAAAGCTTTTGTAATCGATGTAGGAATTTGTAATGGCTGCTTCGCCTGCCAGATTGCCTGTAAGGACGAGCATGTCGGCAACGATTGGTCTCCAATTGCCAAGCCTCAGCCCGATACCGGCCAGTTCTGGATGAAAGTGAACGAGTACATCTGCGGGACTGTGCCCAAGGTTAAGATGCACTATATCCCACTGATGTGCCAGCACTGCGACGATGCGCCGTGCATTCCCGCCTGCCCTGTCGAGGGCGCTCTTTACAAGAGAGAGGACGGGTTGGTCATCATCGACTCGGTGAAATGCACCGGCTGCCAAGCCTGCGTGGACGCCTGCCCTTACGACGTCATCTATTTCAATGAGAGCCTGAATATCGCTCAGAAGTGTACCGGTTGCGCCCATCTGTTGGACGGCGGCGAATGGAAGATACCCCGTTGCGCCGATTCCTGCCCCACAGAGGCGCTGAAGTTCGGCGAGGAATCGGAGTTTAAAGACCTGATCGCCCGTGCCGAGATTCTGAAGCCGGAAGCAAAAACAAAGCCGCGGGTATATTTCCTGAATATACCCAAGAAATTCATCGCCGGCACCGTGTACGATCCCGTCGAGGAAGAGGTCCTCATCGGGGCAACCTGCACCCTGAAGGGACCCAAGGCGGGCAATGTAAAGACCATTGGTACTGACGCCTACGGCGACTTCTGGTTCCAAGGCCTGGCTGAGGGCGACTATGACCTGACCATTGAAGCCAAGGGCTTTGCCGCCAAGTCCTTCGCCAGGCTGAACACGGAAAAAGACATTAACCTGGGGGACATTCCGCTGGCCAAATAAAACAGGAGTCAGAAAAGTCAGAAGACAGACTGAAACGCGACCTGAGCGCCGGGCCTGCCCGGTGCTGAGGGTTTTTCAGAAAGACCACAACAGCGGACACGAGGGAGCGGGGCATTGACCGTTACAGATCATCACAACCGGGTGATTAACTACCTTCGCATGTCGGTCACCGACAGGTGCAATCTGCGCTGCCGCTACTGTGTTCCCCACTACGATGCGCCCGGCCCCGGGTGGCGCGCAATCCTGCCCTATGACGACCTCTTTCGGCTGGCGCGGGAGTCGGTATCTCTTGGGATACGGAAGATTCGCATCACCGGTGGAGAGCCCTTGGTGCGGCAAGGCATTGTGCAGTTCTTGGAGCGCCTCAACCGTATGGAAGGCGCCGCTGAAGTCGTGCTCACGACCAACGGAGTGCTGCTGAAGTCGATGGCGGTTTCGCTGCGACAGGCCGGAGTCAAGCGGCTCAACATTAGTTTGGATTCGCTGAGGACCGATACCTTCGCCTCTATGACCGGGGGCGGGAATCTCAGCATGGTGCTGGCAGGAATTGATGCAGCACAAGACGCGGGCTTCCCTCCACCGCAGATCAATGTTGTGGTGCTGCGCGGCGTGAATGACGGCGAGATTCCGGCATTTGCGACGCTGGCGGCGACCATGCAACTCAACGTGCGGTTCATTGAATATATGCCCATCACCGGCGACCCCGGTTGGCGTTCACAGTATGTGCCGAGCGATGAGGTGCTGGAGATCCTGGCGCGCGAGCACCGGCTGACGCCGATCGAAAGCATGGATGGCGCCGGTCCCGCCCGCTATTTTCGGCTCGATGAAGGATCCGCGAAGATTGGCGTGATTAGCCCCATCTCGAATCACTTCTGCGCAACTTGTAACCGCATCCGGATTTCCTCCGACGGTCTGGCCAGAGGCTGCCTGCTTTCCGACGAGACCACGGATCTGAAGCCGTACCTGATGCGCGGCGACGAGGCGGTACGGGAAATCCTCATGGCCATCATCCGCAAGAAACCTCTGCGGCACAGCGTTTCGGAATCGACAGGGTGGCATGCGAACGGGTGGGTTCCAATGTCGGCCATAGGTGGGTAGACAAACTTCTCCACAACCGGTTTTGCCGAAGCTCCACTTCAGGTTTCGCTAATCCCAAGCGAACCGCAAGTCGTGCCCCGACGGCCATCCCAATCGCAATTGCCGCGCCGTGCAGCAGTTCGTAGTTGGTGGCGGCTGTCTCAAGCGCGTGCCCCACGGTGTGTCCGAATTCGCCGAATTGTCCGCCGTTGTTCCAAAGCCCTATCGGCTGCAGTGACGCTTGCGAGGCGGGATGTAGTGGAAACGGATTAAGTAAATCTTCTCGCCACTGCCGTGCTTGGCCACCTTAAGCAAATCGAGGACGCCGAGAAATCCCGACTCATGAGCCAGCTCCGGTGTGATATCCGGGAATCCGATCGGATCAATCGAGTCCACCTCGATCTCGCCTTCTTCCATGCGATAGCGCCCCCCCACTCGCACATGCGGCCGCAACCAAATGCGCACGCTGGACGTAATCTCGCCGCGCCGAACCCCATCACGCAGCCGCTTGGCAAACATCATGCGGAAAGTGTACCCTGGCGAGCGTTTGCTTCAGAGCATTGTCCCTTTGCGCGTTTTCATCGCGGCAGGAATTGAAGGACGCATTCTTTCATCAAGGTTCTCGCCGATGCCGCCGGTTGTGCTCTGCCCCGCGCATAAGGAAGACAGCCGGTATGGTGATTAGGGATAGGATTCCCATCAGATAAAACGCGTCCGCATAGCTCAGCAGCGCCGCCTGCTGCTGAAGCTGCCCGTAAATGAGCCCGTTCGCTTTATGCGCCGCCATCACCGGATCGAATCCCCGATGCGCAAGGTAAGGTGTCAGTTGCGCCAAAGCCTGCTGGCTGGTTGGGCTCGAGGGCGTGATTTGCCCCCCGAGTACCTGCTGGTGAAACTGGGAACGGCGCGCCAACAGCGTAGGCACAAAGGAAATGCCGATGCTGCCGCCGATGTTGCGCACCGCGTTGAAGAGGCTCGTTGCGTATCCTGTCTCCGCCCTCGGAATCGGGCTCATGGTCAGTGTAGTCAGCGGCACGAACATGAGGCCCATGCCGCACCCCTGGACGATCTGGATCCAGCAGATGTCCCAGGTTCCCGATTCGAGAGTCATCCGCGCAAAGCCGAATAAGGACAAGCTGACAAGGGTGAGCCCGATGAACAACATCCTGCGTCCGTCCCAGCCCTTGCCCAGCAGAATGCCCACTACGGGCGTGCACAGCGCAACGCCAATACCGCGCGGGCTATTCCAAATTCCCGCCGTTGTCGCCGACCAGCCCAGCAGGGTCTGCATGAAGAGCGGCAGCAGCACCAAGCTCCCATAGAGCGCGAACCCCAGGATCGTGTCCAGGCCCACTCCCGCGGCAAAAGTGCGGTAGCGCAGCAGGCTGAAGCGCACAATCGGGTCCTTGGTCGCCAATTCGCGCAGCACAAACGCCGTAAGGCAAACCAGCGCAACCACGCACAGGGCGCTAATCAGGTTCGATCCGAACCAGTCCATCTCCTGCCCTTTGTCGAGCATGATTTGTAGCGCGCCCATGCCCACGGCCAACATGCCAATGCCCCACACATCCACGCCGAAGGACCGGCGCCTGAGGTAGTGCGGATCAGAGACGTACTGCGAAATCAGCAGCAGACTCAGCACGCCCACCGGCAGGTTGATGAAGAAGATCCAACGCCAGGACCATGTGTCGGTGATCCAGCCGCCCAGCGTGGGACCCAGGATTGGCGCCGCGATGATGCCCAGGGTCCAGAACGCCATCGCCTTGCCTTGCTCCCTGCCGGGAAACTCTTCCAGCAGCACCGCCTGCGAAAGCGGCTGCAGGCACCCGCCGGTGGCGCCCTGCAGAACGCGAAAGACAATGAGCATGGGCAGATTGGGAGCCAGCCCGCACAGCAGGCTCGACAGCGTGAAGCCCCCCACGGCAATCAGCAGCAGCCGCTTGCGGCCCAGCACGCCAGCCAGCCACCCGGCGATGGGTAGAACGATGGCGTTCGATATCAGGTAGGAGGTGAGAACCCACGTGGCCTCATCCACCGTCGAGGAGAGCGAGCCGGCGATGTGCGGCATGCTGACGTTCACCACCGAGGTGTCCAGCACCTGCATCACGGCGCTCGACATCACCGCGATGGCGGTCATCCAACGATGCGGGTTAATCGCCTGGCCATCGTGGAATGAACGAACAACAGCCGCTCCGCCCGGCGGCGTTGCCGGAAGAGATCCCGCGGCCGGCGCGGTGTCTGGCAGGCCGGGAATCAAGAGATCAGCCACGGCTGCCTGCCCCATGCCGGGCGCAGAGCGGCAGGCTGAGAGCTGCGGTCCAAAAAGCGAAAGCGGAAGCGGACGCGACGTCAGCGATGTTTCGTGTGCGCACAGTCAAACCTCCGCGCTCGCGAGCATCTACCTGGCGAGAGGGACTCCAAATCTGACGATGAAAAAACCAGTCGAAGATTACCCCCAGTTTACCGCATCGTCAGTTCACGCGCCACGCCGCTCGCCGTGTGTGCTGCCCGTCCCGCACTCGCTTCGTCAAGCACCTCGAAGAGAACGTCGGCGCCGCCGAATTCAAGCTGACGGAAGACGAGTTTGGTGAACTTGAAGCAGGCGTTCCCAAGCCTTACTGGCTGCGAGGGTAGAACCGTGCGAATAGCCCGTGCGCGAAACTGTACCCAGTTCGCGCTGGTAAACTGGCACGGAAAACGCTTTCCAGGGCCGCCACCCTGACCGAGGAAACACCATGCTGCTCGAATCCCTCCGCGAACAGGTTCTCCACGCCAACCGGGAGATTGCCCGCCGCGGCCTCGCGCCCCACACCTTCGGCAACGCCAGCGGTGTCGACCGCTCTGGCGCCAAGCCGCTGGTCGTCATCAAACCCAGCGGCGTCGATTACTCCGCTTTGACCTCCGCCATCCTGGTCGTCACCGATCTCGACGGCAACATCGTCGAGGGCGAGCTGCGCCCGTCGAGCGACCTCGATACCCACACACTGCTCTACCGCGAATTCCCCCGGATCGGCGGTATCGTCCACACCCACTCCGAGTTCGCAACCTCCTGGGCCCAGGCTGGCCGCCCCATCCCCTGCCTCGGCACCACCCACGCCGACTACTTTTACGGACCGGTCCCCGTCACCGAGCCGCTTTCCGCCGAAGAGGTGTCTTCAGGCTACGTTCGCAATACCGGAGCGGTCATCGTCCGGTGCTTCCGTCAGGGAAACCTCGATCCCATCGCCGTCCCCGGTGTGCTCGTGGCCGGCCATGCCCCGTTTGCCTGGGGCAAAACACCCGCCGAAGCCGTCGAGCACGCCGACGTCCTCGAGTACATCGCCCGCCTCGCCTTTCGCAGCGTGCTCCTCGGAGCGCCGGAAGCCGGAATCCCGAAGTACGTCTCCGAATACCACCACCTGCGCAAGCACGGCCCGAAAGCGACCTACGGCCAGCGCTGACCCTCCGCTCGGGAACCGTGTCGGCCACTCCCAAAGCGGTTCCTCTCGTAGCGTTTACGCACCGACGAAGAACCCTTTATGCCTCGGATTCAGTGCCAACACCCCCACCTGCTGAGAAGCGTAAGGTAACCTGCTTTGGCTCAAAAACCTACCATTTTTCATAGATTGATCCTCTTCTATGTACACGCATTCTCGTTTTTTGCATTCGATAGGTGATATGCTTCACGTACTGTTGACGATTTTGCGGAACCCGAAGTCCATATCATACGTATTCTCAAACGATTGGGACGCAATGCTTGGGGCATCCCATGATCGGTCGTGCGTGGCAACTGACGTGCTAAGAAACAGATTGGCATAGCAATCCTCCCTCATTATGGAGACAAGTCTTCTCAACCGCGTGCAGGCTACGCTGCTGGCCTTGGCCACAGCCGCTCTGCTCGTGTTGGCTGTTTTCAATATCCTTCAGGAGCGCCAGTTCCAGCAGCCCTACGACGGCGTGTGGTGGCGCGAGGCCACCGGCGGCCTCAAAGCCGAAAGAGTTCTGCCCGACATGGCCGGCCAGCGCGCCGGCATCCAGATGGGAGACCTGCTGACCGGGGTCAGCGATACCCCCGCCGCGGCCGTGACGGCAGTTTCGCGGATCGACGATCTTGAACGCGTACTCTACCACACCGGCTCTTACGTCCAGGTCTACTACGTCATCACCCGCGACGGCATTCCCCTGGATACGCCGGTCAAAGTAATTCCCGAGCCACTTGACCGGAGCCTGAACCAAGGGCTGCGCCTCATTGGCCTCATCTACCTGATCATCGGCTTCTACGTTCTCTTCCGCCGCTGGGGAGCCCCGCGCTCCACCCACTTCTACCTCTTCTGCTTGGTTTCTTTCGCGTGGTACGCGCTCAAGTACACCGGCCAGCTCGACACGCTGGACTGGACCGTCTTCTGGACGAATGTCGTGGCCGAGTCGCTGCAGCCGGCACTCTTTCTCCATTTCGCGCTCAGCTTCCCAGAGGAACGGTTCAAGAACATTCGCCGCCAATGGCTGCTGCCGCTGGTCTACGCGCCCGGCGCGGTCCTGCTCGGCTTGTGGCTGCTGGCTATCATCCATTGGCAGGCCACCGGGCTGCTCAAGCACCGCCTCGACCAGACCGGCACTGCCTACGACGCCGCCTTCTATGTTCTCGCCGCACTGCTCTTCCTGCGCAGTTACAGCCGTGCGGACTCGCCCCTCCTGCGCCAGCAGTTGAAGTGGCTCACCCGCGGCACTTTGCTCGCGGTGCTGCCTTTCACGTTGTTTTACGCCATTCCGTTTCTCTTTGACCTCAATCCACCCCGCCTGCTGACCAATCTGGCCGGTCTGTCGCTTATCTTTCTGCCGCTCACCTTCAGTTGGGCCATCGTCCGCTACCGGCTGATGGACACCGATCTGATCTTCAAGCGCGGCATGGCCTACACGCTGGCCACCGCCCTCATCGCCGGCGGCTACTTCGGCATCATCGCCCTCATTGCCCTCGTGGTCCACCAGCGCTTGCCTGAAACCATACGCGAATGGGCGCTGGTCATCGCCATTCTGGCCACTGCGGCAATCTTCGATCCCCTCAAGCGCCGCATTCAGGGCTGGATCGACCGCGCCTTTGATCGCCATCGCTACGATTACCGCAAGGCGCTGGTCGAGTTCGGCCGCGGCCTCAGCTCCGAGACCGACCTCCGTGCCCTGCTCCATTCCATCGTCGAGCAGTTGCCGAGCACCCTTCTCGTCGCCCGCGTCGCCGTCTTCATGCAGCAGGATGAGGGTGGCCTGCGTCTCGCCGCCTCCCACGGTTTGCCCGGCGAGGTCAGCGCCGCGCAGGACAGCTTGGCCCTTGGTTTCCTCAACTTCGACCGCGCCAAGGACCACTCGCATATCTTCATTGAAAACGCGCAGGCTGCCATTCATCTCCCTGAGGACGAGCGGCGCACCGCAGCCCTCCTCGACCTGAACTACTATCTCCCTTGCCGCGTCGCCCAGGGCGGGCAGCCGGAAGACGACGAATCCGCCGGCCGTACCATCGCTGTTATCGGCCTCGGCCGCACGCTGGGAGGAGACTTCCTGTCGAGCGAAGACGTCGAGCTCCTTGAATCCCTCGCCAGCTACATCGGCATCGCCCTCCAGAACGCCAGCCTCTACGCCCGCCTGGAAGAGAAAATCGCCGAGTTCGAGCGCCTCAAGGAGTTCAACGAGAACATTGTCGAATCAATTAACGTGGGCATCATTGCCATCGATCTCGACGACCACATTGAGAGCTGGAACGCGCAGATGGAGGCCATGTACGCCCTGAGCCGCGCCGAGGCCATCGGCCAACCGTTGAGCGCGGTCTTTCCCGCGGAGTTCACCGAGGCGTTCGAGGGCTTCCGCAGCGACCAGGGCGTGCACAACCTGTACAAGTTCCGCTTCACAACGCGCGCCGGCGAGCAGCGCACAGTCAACGTCGCTATCGCGCCGCTGCTCAGCCGCGACTTCGTTCCCGTGGGCCGCATCGTCCTTGTCGACGACATCACTGAGCGTGTGGCGCTTGAAACCCAGCTCGCTCAGGCTGACAAGCTCAGCTCCATCGGCCTGCTCGCTGCCGGCGTTGCCCACGAAATCAATACCCCCCTCGCCGTCATCGCCTCCTACGCGCAGATGCTGGCCAAGCAAATGAAGGGCGACGCCCGCCTCGGCCCAGTGCTCGACAAGATCACCCAGCAGAGCTTTCGCGCCGCTGAAATCGCCAACGGCCTGCTCAACTTCTCCCGCACTTCCACCACCGAGTTCCGCCCCACCGACCTGAACCAGGTCATTCACGACACGCTATCGTTGCTCGAACACCAGTTCAAAACCGCGCAGATCCTGGTCGAGCTCGATCTTGCCGACGAGCTTCCCCCCATCCATGGCAACCCCGGCAAGCTGCAACAGGTCTTCCTCAACCTGCTCCTGAACGCCAAGGACGCCATGCCCGGCGGCGGACGCCTGCGCGTCGTTACTCTGGTCAACGCGCACGTCGAAGCTCGAATTTCCGACTCCGGCTCCGGCATCGCTCCCGAGCATCTCAAGCGCATCTACGATCCCTTCTTCACCACCAAGACCCTGCCCGGCGACAAACGCGGAACCGGCCTCGGCCTCTCTGTCAGCTATGGCATCATTCAAGAGCACGCTGGCAAAATCCATGTCGAAAGCGCGATCGGCGCCGGCACCACGTTTCATCTCGAGTTTCCCCTATTAAGGAATTCCGTCCATGCCTGAAGTCGACGTGCCCTTGAACGCGTCCGTTTCCGCGTCCGCAGTCAACGGCAATGCAACCGCTGCATCCATCCTCGTGGTCGACGACGAGGCCGGCATCCGGGAATCGCTCGAAGTTTTGCTCTCCCTCGAAAACTACGCCATCAAGACGGCGCGCGACGGCGAGGAGGGACTGCGCCTGCTCGATCAAGGCAGTTTCGATCTCGTGCTGCTTGACCTCGCTTTGCCCGGCCAAAGCGGCCTCGAGCTATTGCCCCAGTTCAAGGAGCGCCAACCCGAGCTGCCTATCATCATGATCACCGCCTACGGCACCGTGGATAACGTTGTCGAATCCATCCGCGCCGGAGCCGAGAATTTTGTCCAGAAGCCATGGGACAACGAAAAGCTCCTGGCCGACATCCGCTCCGCCATTGCCCGCCGCAAGGCCGAAGAAGAAAATCTTCAGCTGAAGCGCACCCTCAAGCAGCGCTACAACTTTGCCAACATTGTCGGCAAAAGCGAAATCATGCTCAAGGTCTTCGATCTGGTCGCGCAGGTCGCGCCCAGCCGTTCGACGGTTTTGATTCAGGGCGAAAGCGGCACCGGCAAAGAGATCATCGCCAAAGCCATCCACGCCAACTCGCAACGCCGCGACAAGCCCTTCGTGCCCATCAACACCGGCGCCATGCCCTCCGAGCTGCTCGAATCCACGCTCTTCGGCCACGTCAAGGGCGCCTTCACATCGGCCATCGCCTCCAAGAAAGGCCTCTTCGAGGTCGCCAACGGCGGCACGCTCTTCCTCGACGAAATCGCCACCATGGGTCTCGACACGCAGTCCAAGATTTTGCGCGTTCTCCAGGACAAGCGTTTCATGCATCTCGGCGGCATTCAGGAGATTCAGGTCGACGTGCGCATCCTCGCCGCCACCAACATCGATCTGCGCAAGGAAGTCCGCGAGGGCCGCTTCCGCGAGGATCTTTTCTACCGCCTCAACGTCATCACTGTCGACCTGCCGCCGCTGCGCGCCCGCCGCGAGGATATTCCCCTGCTCGTCCAGCACTTCCTTGACTTCTACGCCAACGAGAACGGTCTCCCCCCGCGCAAACTCTCCACTGACGCCATGCGCGCTCTCGTCGATTACGACTGGCCGGGCAACGTCCGCGAGCTCGAAAACGCCATCGAACGCGGCGTCGTGCTCTCCTCGGGGCCCCTTATCGGCGCCGATCTTCTCCCCGGCCACATCACCGGCCGCAGCTTCCAGGACGCCCTCCTCGAGCACAATCCCAACTCCTCGCTCTTCGACATCCTCGAAGTCATCGAGCGCCGCATCATCGTCGAGAAGCTCGAGCGCTGCAACTGGAACCAAACCGACGCCGCCGAGCAGTTCCGCATCCCCCTCTCCACCCTCAACCAGAAAATCAAGCGCCTCAACATCGAGATACGCAAGAAGGGCAGGGAGTAGAAGGGCACGGAGCGAGGGAACTGAAAAGCCGGCAGCCGGGAGCTTGTAGCCAGTAGCCGGAAAATAGGAACTGCAGGCTACGAGCTACAGGCTAAAGGCCCCGTCCTTTGAACGACGAACTACCCAATGATTTCTGACCCCTGATCTCAGATCTCTGATCTCTGTTTATGACCTACTTCCTCTTCAAATCCGAGCCCGACGTCTACTCCTTTGACGATTTTCTGCGCGACAGCGAAACCGTTTGGGATGGCGTGACGAATCCCACCGCAGTCAAGCACCTGCGAGAGATGAAGTCCGGAACCAAATGGATCTTCTACCACACCGGCGATGAGCGCGCCGCTGTGGGCACGGGCACGGTGACAAGCGTCGATCCATCCGATCCCAAAATCCCCATCGTGCGCGTCAAGGCAGGCAAGCGCCTCAAGCACCCCAAAAACCTCGCCCAAATCAAGGCCGAAAAGCTCTTCAAGGCCTCGCCGCTACTCACCATCGGTCGGCTCTCGGTCGTGCCGCTGACCCAAGAGCAATGGGAGTGGTTGATCGACTAGCTGCGAACTAATTGGCTGGCTTCTTTGCGCACCACTGGTCCAAGCGGCCACACCGTCTTTCCGTAAACTTCGTTCAATACCTGCGCCAGGCCTGCATATATGGCAGACGCTCCACAGAAGAGACCTATCCATCCGGCCAGTTTCGCAATCGATCCGTTTCCGGCCGCATCGGCCACAGCCAGCAGCCAAAACAGCACCACAAGCGAGCCAAAGATCACCTGCAATGCGCGATTCAGCCGCAGCGTGCCGATGAACAGCACGAGTGTAAAGATGCCCCAAATGAAGAGGTAGGCCGGCATGGCATATCCTCTGGGCGCCGCAAAGCCCGGCACCGACTTGGGAAGCACCACGATGGCTACCAGCGAAAGCCAGAACATGCCGTAGCTCGTAAACGCCGTAGCGGCAAACGTATTGCCCTTCTTCCATTCCATGGCCCCGGCGATCACCTGCGCCAGGCCACCGTAAAAGATGCCCATCGAGAGAATCATCGTATCCAGCGGAATGAACCCTGCGTTATGTAAATTCAGCAGAATCGTTGTCATGCCGAAACCCATCAGCCCCAGCGGCGCGGGATTTCCTGTCTTATCGATTCCAAGTGTGTCGTTCATAGACTTTCTCCTATGGAAAAAGAAGGCTAGAGTTTATGGAAAGTCGGGTCGTACATTTCTATCGCGTCGAGAAAGACGCCCCGATTGAACGGTGTAAATCGAATCCAGTGTAGGTTGAAATTCTCTTGATTGTACCATGCGTATATTGAGGTTAGCTTCAGTGGATTCGAGCTCCCTGGGCGCCGACCGATAACGCGATGCCAGCGATTCCTTATTTCCTCAACTCAACCGCAAGCACCTGTCCGTCTACCGTCTTGTCGGAGCTTTCCACATACTGCACCCGCGCCTTCATCCCCTCGAAGTCCGTGCACGGATCCACGTAGCCCTCGGGCGTAAATCCAATCACCGTCAACTCGATTTTGAAGAAGTCGTTGTTATAGAGGGCAAGCGATTTTCCGGCGGCGTTCTCCAGGCGGAATTCGAGCTCTGAAGGATAGTTACAAACCACGCCGCGAATCACACCGGTCGCCGTGTGCTTTGGCCCCGTAAGAGGCTCAGTTGGATGCTTGGGCCGTTCCAAGACCACGGTCATCTGAGACTGCGGTTGCCCGTTCGCCCGGGCCTGAGCAGCGGCATTCTCCTGGGTGCTTGCGTATGTCTCCGCCTGTGCGCGAGCTGCCTGCATTCGCTCGATTTGTTCGATCCTCTCTTCCACCATAGCGGCTTCATCCGGATGCTTGGCCACCTTTGCTGCGCCATGAAACACCGCGACGGCATCGGTATATCGCCCCATGACCATCAACACATTCGCCGCATTCATGCGATAGCCAAAATTACCGGGGTCCAGTTCCACCGCCTGATTGTTCAATTGGTGCGCCTCATCAAGGTTATCGTGCCTCGTAGCGAGGAGGCTCGCCAGCCGGTCGTAAGCCGGAGCAAATCGGGGGTTCAATCGGATTGCGGCACGTAGGCTGTCCTCGATCTCCTTGTTCTCGCTCGCGCCGGGCTCGCTCATTGCGAGCGAGGCGAAATAATAGTAGGCCAGATAATCCTGCGAATCGAGCTTTACAGCCTCTCCAAACCACTTCCGTGCCTCGTCCCGGTGGGCCGCCCGAAACTCGATGAATCCCATGGTTTCGTGCGCTTGCACGTTGTTGGGATCTTCCTTCAATACGATGTCCAGCAATGCGCGCGCGTCATCGGTGCGCTGCACATAGGCAAGCACGTCGGCCCTGGAGGCGTCCGACTCAACCTGCGTGAGAGTCCTGACCTTATACGAAGATTCATCAATTGGAGCAGCAGCGCTCGACAACACGAACTCCTTGTAGTCGCCGCTGCGAATGTAAGATTCCAGCTCTAACTGCAGTTTCTTCAGATCTCCGAATGCCTTCTCTGCCGCGGTCACAGGGTCTTCGTGGTGGCTTAGCAGCGCCATGTAATTGTCCAGCATGGGAGCGTGTTTCTCGTGACCGGTCACCATCAGGTAGTGGGTCAAGGCCCAGGATTCGGCGTAAAACACGGAACCTTTTTGCTCCTCGTGGTAGTAGGGCGAACTGTGATCGACTTTGAACAGCACGCTGAGCGGAATCAGCGTGTTTTGCCGCATATAGAGGATGTTGTCCACGCTCGGCTGGCCAAGCGCAACGTCCTTATCGCGAATATCGGTGTTCTCCATGAACTCCGCCAGGCCCTCGTTGAGCCAGAGAGGCATCCACTCCGCCGCTCCCGAAAACTGTACATGGGTGTATTCGTGATACACGGTCGAAAACGGGTGCTCATACTCGGCATCGAGCCGCAGCAGGATATAGTTTTTCTCCTGTGTGCGCATGAAGTACCCGCCCAGCTTCATCTGGCCTTTTGCCAGATAGGCGGCAGGCTCCATGGTGTCAAAGACTTTTTGGTTCTTAGCAGCCACCACAACGATGGGTTCGGCGGGATCGACATTCGCTTCGGGAAACAGGGTTTGAAACAGCCATCGCATGTGCTCGAACTGGTCCGCGATGTGGCGGCCCTGTTTTTCGCCCGCGTCGGTCAGCACGGTGAAGTGCGTGCTGCGAACCTCAATCCATTGCTCTGGCGCAGCCACGCACGGGCGGCAGAGAGCCGCGGTAAAGAAAAGAAGGCACAAAGATCGGCGTCTCATGGAAGTCGCCGCAATTCTACCGCACTTTCATGATTTCTGCGGGTTAAAATCCAGCCATGCCTTCGTATTGAGCAACTGCCGCTGATCGAGCGCCCACACCTTCCCCGTCAGCTCGTCCGGCGCCCGGCCCTCGCGCGCCGACTTCTCGAACGCGCTGGCCATGGCCTGCATCTTGGCGTCGAGATCGTCGAGGAAGTTCAGCACCAGCGCCTCGGGAATCATGGGCAGCTTGGGCGAACCGAACTCGAGCTTCCCGTGGTGCGACAGAATCATGTGCAGCACCAGCGTGCGCAGCCGGTCAGGGAAACCGGGCAATCCGGCGATTGTCTTCTCCACCAGGTCCACGCCCATCTGGATGTGCCCCAGCAGCACGCCTTCGACCGTGTAATCGAAACCTGTATCCCATACCAGCTCGCGAATCTTGCCGACGTCGTGCAAAATTACGCCGGTCACGAGCAGATCGCGGTCGAGCAGCGGATAGTGCGCGGCCACGCGATCGGCCAGCCCCAGCAAACTCACTACGTGCTCCAGCAGCCCGCCCAGCCACGCATGATGAAGCTGCCGCGCCGCTGGCGCCTCGCGATACGCCTGCGCAAGGGCAGAATCGGCGAGAAGCGCCTTGAGCAGCCGCTTCAGGTCTGCATTGACCAGGCTCTCGACGCTCGCATCGAGTTGCGCCCACAGCGCGCCCACATCACTGCTGGTCGCGGGCAGCATATCCATCTTGTCTGCCTCGCCCGCGAGCGCCTTGCGCAGTTGATCGACCTTCACCTGCGCGCGGTCCTCATAACGGGAAAAGCTGCCGCGCACCTTGACGATGTCGCCGCGCTCGAATTCTTTCGCGATGCGCGGGTCGCCCGGATCCCACACGCGTCCCTCGATCTGGCCGGTTCTGTCGCCCAGAATCAGGTTCAAATACGGTTTGTTCGATTTTGTAGTCCGTTGCTGCTTGGTCAGGACGAGGAAAAAGCTGTCGAAGGTTTTTCCTTCGTCAAAACCCAGGAGATCGCCGATATAGATGTCTTTCATTCTGCCCGCAAGCATACATCATGTCATAGTGGTGTCAGCAAAAAGGTAACTGACGGATTGCCGACTACACGGGAATAAACTCGAAATGCAGTGCGGCGTTCCGGTTTTTCCGGCTCCTGTTCAGGACTAAATGACAAAGTATCGCGATTCATCCGAGCAGCAGTCGGCGCCAGACGCGAAGGTGTTGAACGACATCAAGCGCGTAGGCTGGCACACATTGGGCGTTTCTCCGACGATGGGCGAGGACGGCCCAAACTGGGCTTTTTCAATCGGTCTTTACCAAACCTTTGGCCACCCCGAGGTGATCGTGCTGGGGCTTCCCGTCGGAACCCGCCAACAGTTGGTGAACGTGATCGGCACGCACGTCAAAGAAGGAAAGCGATACATTGCCGACAACAACTACGCCGCCGCCCCCTCGGCCAGGCGCGCAAAATCGCCGCTGCTCCGCATTTTTCCCTTGCCAGACCTTCATCGCCTCCTGTAATAGTCCCGGCAGGAGGTTTTCCCCATGACAAGAAGCAAAATCGTGTTGGGCTCCATTGCTGCCTCGGCAATCTTTGCGGGAGGCATACTGGTCGGACAGACTATGGTGACTGCGTCGGCTCCGCCCAAGGTCACGGTGGGCCCAAATTATCCGAATCTGCAAGAGGCGCAGCGCGCCATCATCCAGGCATGGAATGCCGCGACCTTGGCCCAGAAAGCCCACGCCGACGATGCCCAATTCGGCAGCGATATCAATATGGCAGGGAGATATCTCAATCAGGCAAACGATGAGCTTGAACAGGCAGCTGAGTACGGAGACAGCCACAGCCGCTGACCGCATGAGCTCGTTTCATCAGCTTCGTGGCTGCTGACCGAGAGCTGATGGCTCAAAGCTGCTTCTACGGGTCTGGGTCCAACCCGGTCCGATACCACGTGCCTGACCCGAAGTTCCCGTTCATCTGCAGCGTTCCCTTCGAGGAGCCTTGAATTGTGTAGGTTCCCTGGGTGTCGAAGACAATGCTGATGGCATGCATGGTGTACTTGCCGCTGCTCGTCGTGAACGTGCCGTTGTGCATCGGCTGGTTGCCGGGGGAAACCGGGGCGGCACTGTGGAATGTATAGGTGCCGTTGGCCGCGATCTGCAAGACCCACAAACCACCGTCGACGTTAGCCTTCCAATATCCCACGAGGTCGCGATCGACCGATCCCGGCTGGAAGCCTGTTGTCGGCAGTGGCAGCGGCGAAGCCCAGCGCGGGTCGTCGGTGTAGCAGGGCGAGACGCGCACCGCGCAGTCCAGGCCGTTGGTTTTGCAAGAATTCATCGCATTCGCCGCTGCCGATGCGCGATCATACCCGTGTGTGCCCCAGCAGCAAACTATCGCAGCAGGCTTGATCGACGTCGCCAGTGCCACGCACTGGTTCCAGTATTCATAGAGAACTTTGCAGTCCTTGGCGCCGTACATTGCGCAGTATTTCAGAGCCATCTGCGATGCCGCGTCGGAGGATGGTTGCGGAGTCGAGGCGCCATAATTCCCTGTCGATGGAGAAAAGGCGACGGCTACCCAGACAGGAGCCTGCGTATACGCCGGCCCCGGCTGTGCCTGCGTCGCCGCAACCACGAACACGATTCCCACCCATACTGCTCCACACGCCGAGCAGGCTGCTCTCGAGCTTCGCATGGTGTTGACCTCCTGCGGGGAAAGCCCTGGAGTCAAGCTCGCAAGCGCCCATGCAGTGAGTCAAGGACTAAGTTGCGCTTCCGCGCGAGCCCGCCGTGTCCGGTGCTGAATCGCCTGAGCGCTCATCGAACGCGACAGCCTTTGACGGGGGAGAAACTCCGAATTTCGCGAGTTCCAGGCGGATTACCGCCAAACCGGAAGTATTGGTTGGCAATAGCGGTTCAGCCAACATGCAACCTGTCCTCCTGCCGTGCAAAACGAATCGGGCCCGGGATCAACTCCCAGGCCCGCGCGATCAGATCGGCTGAATCTTTGCGTTATTGTTGCGTCTGTGGTTGAGGCGCCTGCGGTTGCTGCGCCGGCGCCGGCGCTCCAGGCACGGGAGGGATCGGCGTCGGTTGCGGCGTCGGCTTGGCAGCCGATTCGCCATGCTTCTTCTTCTCCTGACTCTTGCGCGTCTTCTCGGCGGTTGTGGCTGCCGCCTTCTTTTTCTTATTCGTTGGTGTCTGGCCCGACAGCCCCAAAGGAGCAGACTGCGTCTGGCGGTCGGCGACCTCTGCCGCATCCGGCGGCGCGGGCGTCAGCGCACCCCCCTGCGCGCTGCTCGTCTTGGTCTTCTTCTCTGTTCGCGCGCGCGCGCTGAACCGCGTCTTCTGCGTCGGTGCGGTGGGCTCCAGCGGATTGGCCGGCTGCTCGGTATTCGAAGCCGTCTCCGGCACCGCACCCGCATTCTCCGTGCCCGAATTCGTCGATGCGGTGGGCAGCGTCTCGCGCGGAGCCTGCCCATAGCGGATCTTTTCCTTCTTGCCCGGCTTCTCCGTGCCCGCTTCGCCCTTCTCGCCTTTTGTTTTCTTTTGCGGCGTTGGCGCGGCCTGTTCCGGCGCAGGCGCAGCCGCTGCCGATTTCTGCCGGAAAGTGCGTGTGCTCTCGCGGAATCTGGTCCGTTCTACCTTGGCCTTCTTCTTTGGCGCCGGCGGCACATACGCGCTGTAAATCGGCTTGGTCTCGTTGGGGCTGGCGCCCGAGTCCACATAGCCCGCCTTGATGTCGATGAATGCATTCTCACGCATCTTCGTCAGGTAGGCGCGAATCGCCGGCTCCATCTGGCTCATGTAGAACGCTTCTTCCACGTCCTGCTGCACTTCCTTATATGGCTTTGGTCCTCCCGATGTGTGCTGCACTACCTTCAGGATGATGTAGCCCTGGCGCGTAAGAATCGGATCGGTGTATTGGCCGGTTTTCAGGTCGAACGTCTGGTCCTCAAGCACCTTGGGAAGCTGGCCCCGCTTGAACTGGCCCAGATCGCCGCCCTGGGCCGCCGTCGTACCGTCGCTGAAGCTGCGCGCCAACTGCGCAAAGTCGCCGCCCGCGTGCAGCCTGGCCTCAATGTCATCTGCCTTCGCCTTGGCCGCGGCCACCTTGGCCGGATCGTCAGCGCTCGCCGAGATCAGAATCTCGCTCAACCGTTCGCTCTCCGGCTGCGCGTATTCCTGTTTGTGCTCCTCGTAGTAGCGCTCCGCCTCGCCGGGCGTTATCTGAACGTGCTCGCCAACCTCCTGCCGCATCACCGTCTGGGTGATGATCTGGTTGCGGATGTTGGCCTTGAAGTCCTCGAACGATACCCCCTGCTCCTTGGCGGCCTTCTCCAGGTCGTCAATCGTTTCCAGGTTGTATTGCTTGCGGATCTCGTCCAGTCGCTTCACCAACTCCGTCTCGCCAGTAATGCCCAGCTCTTTGCCCTTTGAGAGCCACAGTTGCTGGTCGATCAGGTCGCGCAGTAATTCCTTGTGCGCCGCCGACATCTCCTGCAGCGTTTCGCCGCGCTGCCGCGCCTCCTGGTCCAGTTGGGCCAGCGCCCGATCGTAATCGGACTTGGTAATGATCTGGTCGTTGACGCGGGCAATAATGTCCTCGACAGTCGTCCCGCCGTACGGGCTCTCCGGGGCATTCGCCTGGGTCTGCGCCAACGTGACACCAACGAGCAGCACCGTGCCGAACACGATCGCCGCGGAAGTGCGAAGAAGTCTTAGGGTCATCATGTCGCCAACGGGCCATCCACTGCCTGATGCATAGACGCCATTGTAAATCCCCAGGCAGCAGGAGCGCGATTCCCGCCCCCAAACCCCGGCTCATCACGCCCGATTTCGGCCCCGCCAGCCCTCTAGTAGAACCGGGTCACCCGCCAGAGTCGATGACGTGGTAGGATCGCAACCGTAAGGTGAGCCGTGCAGATTGGTTTGGCACTCCTCTGTCTGGTGATTACAGTCTATTCAGCGAGGGCATGGCGTCGGAGCCCGGCTTATTCGCTGAGGGCCACGGTTGGGGCCAGTGCAGCCCTGGTCGCAGGGCTGACGCTGGCGGTCTTGCTTGTGCTGGAGATCGCGTACCATCTGCCCGGCCAATCACCCGGATTGATCGTTCTCTGCTGCCTGGTCCCGGTTGCGGCAGCAGTGCTTGGCCTGGCCTTCGTCATTGTGCGCATCACCGATGGAAGGGCCGCCAAGCCGCCCGCGGGTACGAAAGCTCTGAATAGCCGTCGGCGCAAGCTCTATCCCTGGCTGTGGGGGACTGGGATCGTTCTCGCGCTGCTGATTGTCTGGGCTCTGCTGGCGGGGCCTTCCTACGCGGATGTCCTGTTTGTCCAGGCCGGTCTTCTGCTGGTCGTCGGCACCAGCCTCCTGGGCGGTCTCTACCTGAAAGCCCGGAGGATCGACCTGGCCATCGCGGCGCTCAAGAGCGATTTCTGGGTGCACTGGCAGCAAGGGCCTGGGCAAGGCGAGAGCTGGCTTGGCCCCGCCGGGTTACTGGCCGGGGAGGCGTTTGCGCCCTGGCTTTCTTCAGGCAACTATCTGCTTCGCGCTCACTCCGAAGGGCTCGGCTCAGGATCGCTGGTCTTCACCTTTGCAAAGTACCCCAGCCCGGACGTGACGATTTGTGTGCCCGTCCCCGCGGGGCGCGAGAGCGAGCTGGAAGCTCTCGAAGCAAAGCTGCGTGCGCGCTGCCCCAAGGCCCGCATTGGCTTCGGAGTGACCGCCGCGTGAGGCGGAGGCGCGTGGCGCACCTTGAATCCGCCAATGACAAATGGGTTCCCGTCCTAGCTCTGCTAGGGCGGGAACCCGATAACGAGTCCGCCGCCGGGGTGGAGCGCTGTCTGCCCCAAAGTTCATAGCAGACTCCTGCTACCCGAGCACCGTCCGTGCGCGTCAAACACTGCGGTGGTATACTTTAGTCGAAGACGGCTCTGCGGCCTTTGCGCGAGCGGTTCTTCCATTACCCTGGCCTTGCCGGAACCGGGCAAGGTCAATTTTTATCGAGTTGCAATCCAGCAGCGATCGGATTCTCTCTCGGGCGATTGGAAGTCCGCGTCCCGGCGCCAGGCGCCCGGCCCGTCTGGAGGTTCTTTCCGTCTATGACTCCCCGCGCCCGCCGCGCAATCCTCACCGTCGCCCTCTTCTTCGCCGTCTGCGCCGTTGCCGGCACAGTCCTCGAGCGCAGGGTTGGCGCCCAGGCCTCACAGGACGAAAGCCAGCTCCGCGACAGCCTGAAGACCTTCACGAACGTCTACGCGCTCGTCGAGCAGAACTATGCAGAGCCCATCACCGGCGACAAGATCGACGACGCCATCTACGACGGCGCCATCCCCGGCATGTTGCAGGTCCTCGACCCGCACTCGCATTTCTACGATCCCAAGGCCTACGCCCGTATGCGCGAGGACCAGCGCGGCCACTACTACGGCGTCGGCATGGTCATCCAGCAGCAGAACAACAAGGTCTACGTCGTCACGCCCTATGAGGACACGCCCTCCTTCCGCGCCGGCATTCACCCCGGCGACCAGATCTCCGCGGTCGACGGCAAATCCACTGACGGCTGGACCTCCGACCAGGTCGCCAAGGCGCTCAAAGGCCCCAAAGGCACCCAGGTTCAGGTCACGATGGTTCGCTATGGCCAGCCCAAGCCGCTGGTCTTCAACCTCACCCGCGACGAAATTCCCCACCCCTCCATCGATCTCAAATATGAGATCCGTCCCGGCATCGGCTACATCCATCTCACCCAGTTCCAGGAAACCACCGGCGAGGAGATGGAAGACGCCATCAACAGCTTCAGCAACTCCAAGGGCCTGCTCATTGACTTGCGCGAAAACCCCGGCGGCCTCTTAAGCCAGGCCGTGGATGTCTGCGACCGCCTGCTCACCAAGGGCCAGGTCATCGTTACTCAGCGCGGACGCGCCTATTCCGACCAGAACTACACTGCGACCCACGGTAACAGCGGCAAGACCTTCCCCATCGTCGTGCTGGTCAACCGCGACACCGCTTCCGCCGCCGAGATTGTCTCCGGCGCGCTGCAGGATCACGACCGCGCCCTCATTGTCGGCGAAACCACCTTCGGCAAGGGCCTGGTGCAGACCGTCTACAACCTCAGCGAAAACTCCGGCCTCGCGCTCACCACCTACCACTACTACACCCCCTCAGGCCGCCTCATTCAGCGCAACTACGAGGGCGTTTCGCTCTATGACTACTACAACCACGCCGGCGCGCTCGCCCCAGACTCCTCAAACCGCGAGGTCAAGCTCACCGATTCGGGGCGCACTGTCTATGGCGGCGGCGGCATCTCTCCCGACGAAAAAATCGAGCCGACGAAGAACAACCGCTTCCAGGACGAATTGCTTTACAAGGATGTGTTCTTCCACTTCGCGCCGGTCTACGTCGCCAATCACACCATCGGCAAGGACTTCCAGGTCGACGACGCGGTGCTCGCCGATTTCAAGAAATTCCTCACCAGCCAGGGTGTCGATTGGACCGATGCCGACATCAACGGCGTCTCCGACTGGGTGAAGGCGCGCGTCAAAAAGGACATCGTCACCATTCAGTTTGGCCAATTAGCAGGGCTGCGCACCTTGGCCGACTGGGATCCCATGATCCAGAAGGCGCTCTCCTATATGCCCGAAGCCCAGGCCCTCGAAGACAACGCGCATAAGGTGCTCGCCGAGAAGGCGCAAGCCCGCGCCACCCAAAACCCGGGCGCAGCCGCGCAACCGTAAGCGCGCGCAGCATCAAGCGATGCTAAAAGGCCATCCCGAACGGGATGGCCTTTTTTGCTGCTGGGACCGCCGCAGGCGTGCTTGCGTTTCGGCGTTATCTTGAGAACTGAGGACGTGATGCGGTGGAGATTGCATGAAGACAACAATTTGGGATTGGCAGAAGACGACAAAAGGAAACCGGGAACAGCGGGCGGGCACATTCGACGAGATTGCCGAGTTGTACGATTTGGCACGGCGTGAATGCCCGGAACAGTTGTTCGATGATTTGTTTCGGAATCTTCCCATCGAACCGGCAAAGACGGATGTGCTCGAAATTGGATGCGGAACCGGGCAGGCAACACTGCCGTTGGCGCGTCGTGGGTGCCGGGTGCTTGCTGTTGAGATGGGAGCGAACCTGGCGCGGATCGCGCAGCGCAAGCTGGCCGGGTTCGAGAAGGTCGAAATCGTCAACTCGCGATTTGAGGATTGGGAGCCGGCGCGCCGGTTCGATGTGGTTCTGGCTGTGACCTCGTGGCACTGGCTCGACCCCATAGCGCGCTATCGAAAGGCGGCAGCGTCGCTTAAACCAGGGGGCACGCTGGCCTTCACCACGGTCAGCCCTGCATTTCCGTCGGGATTCGATTCTTTCTTCATGGAGATCCAGGACTGTTATGAGGCTGTCGGCGCCGGCAGAATGGAGTTTCCGCAGCCATTGCCCCACGAGATCCCGGATGCGCGCGATGAGATTGAGCAGAGCGGGTTCTTTGAGGACGTGCGCGTGGTGCGACGGCTGTGGACGGAGGAGGTTACGGCGGACGAGTATGTGGCGTTTATGACGACGGCCTCAGGCCTCCGATTGATGGAGCCAGCTAAGCGCGAACGGCTGTTTGCGGAAATGCGGCGACTGATCGACATGCGGCCAGGCGGCCGGATTAGGACACATCAACTGACGATGCTGCACATGGCGCGCGTGAAGAGCAAGGCGTGAGTTTGAATCGCGGCGGAGGAGTGTGGCGTCGACGCTGCGGGCCATGAAACACCCCGGATGTCTAACGCACCAAACCTCATCGACGTAGCCTGCGCGACAGGTCTTCAGCGCCGACACCGCGCCTCTGCCGGCCCTTCAGCCGCGGGACGAAACACGCGCTCAAGACTCCGCCTACTTCGGTGGCGGCGGAGGCGTGAAGATTTCACGCTTCTGGCTGGGTTCCGGTTTCGGCTTCGGCTTGGGGGCCTTCTTCGCTTCTTTTCTGCCTTTATCTTTGCTTCCCATGCGTCCAAGCATGACACAGAAGCCCGGCGCTGAAAAGCTCAAATTACTCGCTCGATCTCCCGCACAACCTGAACCCCTCACCGCCCCATCTCGCGCTTGCGCTTCATCACCTCGGCAACAAATCCATCCTTCGATTTTCCATAAGCCCTTTGCAACTCGTCGCTGTACCCCTTCGCGGCCCACGGCGCCCGCTCGCCGGCCAGCGTCAGCAGCTCATCCACCTTCTTCTGCTTGCCATCGATCTCCGCATTGCCATCGCTGAAGCAAAGCATCGCCGCATACCCTGTTCCCGCCGGAATGATGTAGTACACGCGCCGCTTGACCGCCTTCTTATGCGCCCACACCAGGTTCTCCAGCCGGAACAGGTCGAAGCTCAACAGTTTGCGCTTCACCGCATAGTCTTGCGTCAGGGTCCAGCCCTTGCTTTTGGCCTTCACGGCCGTCTGCAGGTCGCGCTCCACGTTGGCCGAAGTCACCTCCAGGTTGCCCCAGGCCCTGGCCCGCTTCACCGCGGGATGATCCACGTGCCCTGTCAGCCGCATCCACGAGCGCCACGCGAAGAAGCCGAAGATCGCCTCCGCCAGCACTCCCCAAAAAATTCCCACCCACCCCGATTCCCGGTAATTCGTATTCAGCAGCAGCGGATACACCTGCGCGATCACCACCGGGTCGGTCCCTTCGGGAAACAATTCCGTCTTCAAGTCCAGCGGCATCGCGCCCAGCTCGCCGCCCACCGTCGTCTCAGGCGTCTTCCCGCTCTTCACAATCAGCACGCGGTCGCCCACCAGCATGGCGTAGTAGCCAGCCGACACATGATGGATAAAGCCCTCGTACGTGGTCACTTCCTGCACGCCGGTGCTCAGCACCTTGCCGCCGGTCACCGTCAAATACGGCGTGGCAACCGGCTTGTAGCTGTCCGTTGCCGTAGCCGCCGCATCCAGTTGCGCCGCCCCGCCCGGCGGCGGGCCAAACAGAAACACCCTCCAATAGGAGGCGTTCTCCGCGTAGATCCATATCACGATGGCCGTCACCACAAGGAAAAGCACAACCTGGCCAATCGACTTCTGCCGCGCCGTCCGCTCGATCCATGTCATGACAGACAATGTACCATCTGGCGTCGACCCTCGCGCCGCAAGCCAAACAGCGCTCGGACGCACTGGGCCTCATTTTGACCAAAGCGACAATCTCTACCGCTTCCGGCTGCCTGATCAATGACCAACTACGGACAGAATGCCAACAGAGCCAGCGGCGGTCTGTTGCGGAAGGCCTCCATTTCGCTGCCTGTTGCGGCCTTGCGGCGCATAGACTGAGCGCAGATTCGGCGCGAAAATGAACGGGGAGGGCTGTAAACTTGCGCCGTGATGGGGCGTCTACCAAAGTGATGGCAGCCGGGACAGCAGTTGAGCCGATGACCGCGAGAGCGGCGGAGGAAATTGCCGCGCAGGAGTTTGCAGGCATCGTCGAGACCCATCGGCCGCAGATTTTCCGGTTTCTGCTGGCATCGTTGCGGGACATCGATCTGGCCGAGACGCTGACGCAGGAGTGCTTCCTGAAGGCGCACCGGAGCTGGAAGCATTTTCGCGGCGAGTCAACCGCTTTGACCTGGTTGATGCGGATTGCCATCAATTTGCAGAAGGACCACTGGCGCAACCGGCGGATGCAGTTCTGGCGGCACACGCGCAGCAACGCGGTGGACGTGGACGATGCCGGCGAGTGGCTGCCGAGCGGCGAAAGCACCGTGGAACAGCAACTGCTCGCGCGGGAACAGGTGGCGCAGGTTTGGAAGGCAGTAGAGCGCTTGAGCGGGCGGCAGCGAACGGTATTTTTGCTGCGCTACGTGGAAGAGCGGGAGTTGAGCGAGATTGCGCAAGCCACCGGATTGAGCGAAGGCACGGTGAAGGCGCACCTTTCGCGGGCGCTGGGGAGAGTGCGCGCGGAGCTGAGAGGAACACGATGAGCTTCAGAGATAAATTGGCGGGAGAAATTGACGACCCGGTGCTGGCGCAGGCGCTAAAGCACTTTAAGGCGAGCGTGGATGCATGGAGTGAAGCAGCGTATAGCCGGCCCCGGGCGGTGGTGAGGACGGCAAGGCATAGCTGGCGCCGGGCGGCTGGCTGGGCGCTGGGTTGCGTGCTGGCGGCTGGCAGTTTGGCCGGTGGCGTGTACGAACACTATCACCGGCAGGAGCTGGCGCGGATAAAGACGATGCAAGCGGCGGCGCAAGAGGCGCTGCAGGCTCGGCAGGAAGCCGAGCAGTCTGCCGCGGCGAGCGCGGTCACAAAGGATCAGGATCTGCTGGCGACAGTGGACAGCGATGTATCGCGAGAGGTTCCGGCGGCAATGGAGCCGCTGGCGCAATTGATGGACGAAGACGGGGCACGGTAAGAGGCACGGCAGAAGGCTGAGGGAAGACCCCCAGGAGCGCAGGAGGAAGAGAGAACTATGAAGCTCACGATGGCAGGACGGTTGGTTTTGGCGGTAGCCGGAGTTTTCATTGCCGGCGGGCTGGCGGCCGCGCAAGGGCCCGGCGGAGGAGGAATGCCGGGCGGGGGAGGCATGGGGTCAGGGTTCGGCGAGCATCGGCCTCCGATGGAGAAGGCGTTTGGTGGCGCGGGTGGGCAATTTTGGAACAATCCGCGGACTGTGGCGGAGCTGAAGCTGACCGACGATCAACGCAAGGCGATGGACGGGATTCTGCAGGAGCATCGGATGAAGCTGGTAGATCTACAGGCGAGCCTGAAGAAGGCCGAACTGGGGATGGAGCCGCTGATGAAGGCCGATACGCCCGACCAGGCGGCGATCCTGGCGCAGATTGACAAGGTTGCGCAGGCCAGGGCCGAGCTCGAAAAGGCAAATGCGCGTTTCTTGCTGGCTTTGCGCGCCAAGCTGACGCCGGACCAGTGGAAGCAACTGCAGGCCATGCGCCAAAACCACATGGACCGCGGGCGGGACGGAGATCGCGGGCAGCAGCGCGGCGGATGGGGACCAGGCGGGCCGCGGCCGGGCATGGACGGGCAGGGCAACCAGTTCTACTTTTACAGGCAAATCCCTCCAGCGCCAAGCGCGGCTCCTCAGGGATCTCCGGCTCCGCCACCAGCGCCAGAGTCGGTGCCGGCGCCTTCGGGTACGGGAGACGTTCAGTAGTCCGCAACAGCATTTTCGATTCTGCTCTTTACAGAAACCGGGATGCCAAGTGGCTTTTTCCTTAAGAAAAAGCCACCTTGCACGATGTTGCAATGTCGATATGTGAATCGAAAATGCTCAGGGCCGTGGCTTGCGCGGTGTGACCGCGGCCAAGGATTGAGAGCTTCACGCGAAACAGCCAGGCACAGGTGAATTTGAGACCAAGGCGGTAGGGGGATTTCCCTTACCGCCGCTTTTTTTGGCTTGCAGCACGCGGGAGCGCGCGGTGGGGGGCACGGCGATTCCGGAATTGTTAGCGGCTTGCGAAGCCGCGCCGAGGCTGTTCTGTAACATCAGGATGGAAGGAGCCGTTTGTGCCGAATCTTGCCGCCTCCGATTGGCTGATCCTGCTGATTTACTTCTTCTTTGTGCTTGCCGCCGGTTTTTCGCTCAAGCCGTTCATGACGGGGAGCAAAGAGTACCTGCAGGCCGGACGCGCGCTGCCCGCGTGGCTGTGCGGCATGGCCATGCTGGGTGCCGGGCTGGGGTCGCAGGAACTGCTTGGCATGGGCGCCGCGGGCGCACGCTACGGGTTGGTGAGCGTGGGACTGTTTGCGCTTGGCTCCATTCCGGCGATGCTCTTCGCGGGCCTGTTTTTGATGCCGATTTATTACGGGGCAAATTTGGGGCCACAGGCGCTTTCCGGGCCGGGGACGGCTCCAGTTGCCGTGCGGTCGGTGCCGGAGTATCTTGGGCTGCGCTTCGACCAGAAGACGCGGGCGTTGAACGCCGGCCTGTTTGCCGCGATGGCCTTGTTCAGCGCGGGGATTTCGCTCTACGCCATGGCGCGGATCTTCGCGGCGCTGCACTTCTTCGATCGGATTGCGAATGCGTGGAACCTGCCGCCAACTGGAGTTCTGCTGCTCGCAATGGCGCTGCCCGCGGCGCTGGTGCTGACCTATGTTTTGCTGGGCGGACTTGGGGCGGCCATGTACAACCAGGCGCTGCAATTCTGTGTGGTGATGGCCGGCATGCTGCCCGTGGCGCTGCTCGGGCTGAAGAAGATTGGCGGATGGAGCGGATTGAAGGCCGTGGTTCCGGCGGGTTTTCTCGACGATTGGAGCGGCATGGGCCATGCGGGCGGGCACCCTTTGGGAATCTGCGCCGCTGTCTTGGTTGTGAGCGTGGGCATTGTGCTCGGCGGCGGCATGTGGTGCGCGGACTTCAGGCTATTGCAGACGGCGATGGCGGCAAAGGATGTGGAGTCGGCGCGGAGGGCCCCGCTACTCGCCGCGGCGGCAAAGGTGTTTGTGCCGTTGGTGTTGATTCTGCCGGGGCTGATTGCCGTTGGGCTGCCCACGCCGCGCACGACGATTGTGATCCACAACGAAAACGGCGCGATTTATCACGAGATTACGATTGTGCCTCCGGCGGAGGAAGCGGGGCAGGGGCTGGTTCCGGCAAAGGCCGATGCCGCGACCGAAAAACCGGTGATGGGCGCGGACGGCCATGCGCTGCTGGACTACGAAATGGCCACACCTTCGATGCTGTTGCACTTTTTGCCCACGGGCATGCTGGGGCTGGGGCTGGCGGCTCTGATGGCATGCCTGATGAGCGGCGTGGCGGCGTGTCTCACGGCGTTCAATACGGTCTTCGCGTGCGACATGTATCAGGCGTTCCTGGCGAAGGGCGCAAGCGACAAGCAGATTCTGAAGGCGGGCCGTTGGGCTGCGGTGGGCGGCATGTTCCTTTCGCTCGGAGCGGCGTGCGCGGCCATGCGGTTTGGCAGCCTTCTCGGCGCGATGGTGCTGGTCTTCGCGGCGGTGAATGCGCCGCTGTTTGCCACGCTGCTGCTGGGGGTTTTCTGGAAGCGCGCGACGGGCCACGGCGCCTTTGCGGGCTTGCTCGCGGGCGTGGCCGGGGCTCTGCTACACCATGGACTCGCGCTGCCGCAGGGCGAGCAGCCCGGGATTCACGGTGGATGGATTGCGGTGCTGCATCATCCCCGGAGCGAGATGGCGCTGGACCTGGGAACGGCAGTGTCTGCGTTCTGCCTGAGCCTGCTGGTGACGGCGGTGGTGAGCGCGTGCACTGAAGCACGGCCTGAGTCGGAGTTGGCGGGGCTGGTGAACCCGCTCGCGGAGCGGCCGCCGGCGGCAGCAAAGTGGTGGAAACGGCCGGAGACGCTGGCCGCGGCGATTCTGCTGGCGGCGATTGCCGTGAGTTTGATCTTTCTGTGAAGGAGGCCGACCCTGAAGAAGAAAACCGTAGAGAATCCAGCGGCGATTGCGGCAAGACAAAGCGTTGCAAGACAAATCGCGATGGGGCAAAACGCAACCGTGCATGTTGACGCGCGTATTCCCATGGGGATGTTCTTCACGATGACGGGAACTATCCTCATGGCCTTCGGCCTGTCTACGCGCGACAATACGGCGGTTTATGTGAAGAGCCTCGGGATCGATGTGAACCTGTGGTGGGGATTGGCGCTGCTGGTGTTTGGAATCGTGCTGCTCACGCTGGGCCGGCGCGGACAATCGCGAATCGAGAGCGGCAGAAAATAGCAACTGTTCCCTATTCCCTGTTCCCTATTTTTCTCACTCCACCGTTACGCTGAAGCGCATCGTTCTGTAGTCGAAGGTGTAGCTCTTGAACTGGTCGAGGGCGTCGATGCCGAGGACGCCGTAGACGTCATCGAGAGCCGCAGTGCCAAGAGGCCGTGTGAGAACGCGGATGCCGCGGAGATCGGCGATGGTGTTGCCGACGGCGAGAGGGACATTGTCGGCGAAGTAGGCGGGCTGCGGCACGGATTGCTGGCCGGCAATTGAGAACAGTTCCATCTTCTGGCTATTAAACTCGGCGGCGTGCTCGTCGAAGTAACGAGATGTCAGGTAAGTCTGCTGGCCGCCCGCGTCGACCGCAAACATGCGGTCGTCATTGGGATCGGCGGAGGCCGTCTGCGGTGCGGAGGCATCGGCCGTGGAATTTTGCGCGCGGCCTAGGGCAACGATCACCTGATCGCCGTCGAGAAAGAAGGGAGCGCCGGTGATGAGAAGGTCGTCTTTCTCTGCGGGAGCGATTTGTTTGGCGGGACGGATCTGGATGGTGTTGTCAAAGGTGACGGTGAGGCTGCCGATGGCGGCAAGCGCGGGATAGCCGAGGACGCCCTCGACCTGATAACCGCTGCGCGGGAAGCGATAGTCCGCATCGTTGAAGACAAAGGCGGTCATGTTGCGAAGGGTGAGCCGCCCGCCGATGGTGAAGCGCGGAATCACCGTGACGTGAACCTGGATGGGGCGGCCGGTCAGGGTGTGGATCGTGGCGGTTTCATCGGAGACCTTGAGACCGGCTCCCTTCGCGGTGGAGCGCGCAATGAGGTTGAAAGGCGCCGTGGGGTCGAGCATCCAACTGCGCGAGCGCGCGTCGACAAAGACGGGAACGTCAATAAGGCCAAGGGGATCGGTGGTTACCTGCTGTGTGAACGGGTCGCAGGCCTCGATGATCGTGGGCGGGTTGTCTTTGGCCAGCGGCAGCATCTTGAGCGGCATCTCGATCTCGTCCTGTTCGTCGGGGCTGAGCTTGGCGTGCAGGCGCGCGTCGAGCGTTTGGTAGGCCTCGGCGGCCTTGGCCCAGTCCCCGAGGCGAAGATAGTCTTCAGCGAGCGCCTCGCGAAGCAGCTTTTCGTGGGCCGTATTGCCGCTGGCTGTTACTTCATCGATGAGCGGATCGAGCAGGTCGATGGATTGCTTGAGTTCGTTGGAGCGGTTGGCCAGAATACCGCGATAGAACTGCGCCTGGTCCGGAGGAAGCCGATCGAGTTGCTCGGCCACGCGAAGGTATTGGTGATCTGCGAGCAGGTTCTGCAGGCGGGTATCGGCGTCGATGCCACTCGAAGTTCCAGTTTGCAGTTGCGTACCGGCCCCGGGATGTTGCTGCGTGGCGGCGGGAGATTGGGGTTCGGGTGCGGGCGTCTGGGGCGCGGCCGGCGGCGCTGATTGCGGCGCAGGTTGCTGTGCAGTCTTTGGCACGGATTGCGGCGGTGTGGGTTCTGGCGCATTCTGCTGCGCGGCGAGCGGAAACACGAACAAAACGAGCGCAAACGCGACTGCCAGCCTGGCGGCGGGGTGCGGCTCGCCTTGCGCAGGTTTCACGGGGCGCCCGTTGCTTTGTGCCGCAAGTCCGCGTACGCAGTTCATGTTCAATTCGACGTTAACAGATTGGCGCCGTAGATGAGGATAGGCGATTTCCCATCCGCCGGGACTCGTCCTCACCCAAGGCAACCGTCTTTAAGACGGTCTTTGCGCGATCGCAAGTAGACTTGAGATGAACCATGGCGCGAAAGACGATTGCACATTACGAGATTCTGCGGCGGCTGGGCGCCGGAGGCAGCGGGGTGGTGTACCAGGCCAACGACACGCTGCTGCAGCGCCCGGTGGTGCTGAAGATGCTGCACACCGGGTTGCTGACGGTTGAGCAGATGCGGTCGACGGTGCTGCGCGAGGCGCGCATGGCCTCGGCGATTGAGCATCCCAACGTGTGCGCCATTTACGAGGTGGGCGAAAGCGGCGACGAGGCGTATATCGTCATGCAGTACGTGCCCGGCCAGCGGCTGGACAAGTTGATCGAGCATGGGCCGGCGAACCTGCAACTGGTCTTGCCGGTTGGCATCCAGATTGCCGACGGATTGCAGGCGGCGCACGCGCTGGGCATCTTTCACCGCGACCTGAAGCCGCAAAACGTGCTGCTGACCGACGGCGGCCTGATAAAGATTCTGGACTTCGGACTGGCGCGGCGGCTGCGGCCCGAGGATGCGCAGTTCGACCCCGCGAAGCCGGCGCTGGACAAGGAAGCTTCGCTGGCGTCCACCTCCACGGCGCGCGGCGGGACCATCCGCTACATGGCGCCGGAGCAGTTTGTCACCGGGCACTCCAGCGTGCAGTCTGACGTGTGGGCGCTGGGCGTGATTCTTTACGAGTTGGCGAGCGGAAGGCATCCCTTCGCGCGGCCCAACGCACAGGACTTTCAGGCCATTCGCGCCATCCAGTTCCTTGAGCCGCCGGATTTAAGCGAGATTGTGCCGGGAATTTCTCCCCAGCTGAAGAACGTGATCGCGGCGTGCCTTGAAAAAAATCCGGGTACGCGGACGGCTTCGGCGGCCGAAGTGCGCGAGGGACTGCGGACGATGATGAAGACGCTGCAGATTGAGACGGGGATCATTCCCGGCGACGCGGCGGCTAATTTGCTGGCGTCGGGCGCGAAGGCGGAGAAGCGCGCCACGGGCCTGCTTTCGATGTTGGCGGAGCGGTTTCGCGAGTCGGCGGGCGAACGCTCGGCGCAGAACTCGCTGGTGGTGCTGCCCTTTGCCAATCTCGGCGCAGCGGAGGTGGCTCCACTGTATGGCTACGCGCTGGCGGACGCAATTGCGGCGCGTTTGGCGCGGATTCCGGGGCTGGTGGTGCGGCCCTCGAGCACGCTCATGCAGTTGCCCATCGCGAAGATGGACCCTCTGGTTGTAGGCCAGAAGCTGCTGGTTTCGTTTGTGCTCGCAGGCAGTTTTGTGCGCTCAGAGAGCGGATTCGACCTGAACTGGCAACTGCTCCACGTGGCGTCGCAGAGCGTACGCTCCGGCGGAGCGATCCGCGTGGCGTCGCTGGACTTGATCGCGCTGCAGACGGAGATTTCAAACGAGGTGTTTGCCACGCTGCACGGCCTGAGCGCCGCCGAAAGAACTGAAATCGACGCGCCGCGGCCGTCTGTCCGCGATGGATCGTTGCCGGGACCGGCGAGCGAAAAGTATCTGCAGGCGCGGGCGCTGCTCAGCTCGTTTATCGTGCACACAGGCTCGCGCGCCGATCTGGATCGCGCGCACGCGCTGTTTACCAGCGTGACCGGGAGTGACGTTGAATTTGCCGCGGGATGGAGCGGGCTGGGCATTGCCGAGTTGCTGTACACGCGCCACGGCTTCGGCGGGCAGATTCACGTGATGCGCGCGCGGCGGGCCTTCGACGAAGCGCTCAAGCTGGACCCGGCCTCGACCGAGGCCAATCTTTACCGCATCATCATGCTGCTGTCGCGCGGCGAAAAGGAGTCGGCGCGGCACGGGATCGCCAATCTGCTGACGGGAGCGGCGAACGACTGGAACGTGCACATGGTGGCGGGGGTTGCGCTGCGCTGCGACGGTATGTACGGCGAGGCGCTGGGCGAATTCAGCCGCGCACTGAAGCTGAACCCGGCCAACGCAGCGATTCTCTATAACCATCGCGCCCGCGTGTATCAATACCAGAACCAGATCGAGCTGGCCGGAGACGAGCTGGAAAAAGGCCTGGCGCTGGAGCCGCGCCATCCGCTGCTGCTCACGTCGGCGGGCTACCAGCAGATGCGCCTGGGCAACCTGGGCAAGGCTATCGAAATTCTGGAGAGCGTGAGCCACGACGATCCCTCATCACGCATCGCCGTGCCCACGCTGGCGCTTTGCTATGTGCAGAAGGGCGAGCGGGAGCAGGGAGCAGCGCTGCTGAAGGACGACACGCTGGCCGCGGCCGAGGCCGACAGCGAGATGGCCTACAGGCTAGCCACGTACTTTGCCTTCGAGGGCGACTCCAGCGAGGCGCTGCACTGGCTGCGCCGTGCGATTTATCTCGGCAACGAGAACTACCCCTGGTTTCAGAAGAATCCGGCGTGGGACAATCTCCGCACCAATGCGGACTTCGGGCGGATTCTTGAAGACTTGAAGAAGGGATTCCGCAGGAACCAAAAGACGTGGAAGCGGCTGCTGGAGCAGGTGCCGCCGGAGGGGAAGTAACTTCTTCTCTCCGGCGGAAAAGGGTTGAGAATTGCAGGTCTCTCCGTCCTGTTTGCACGGCGCGCGTCGGTTCTGGAAAGCGGTATCCGGATGTCCTACCAGGGACTGTCGATCCGCACATAGGGCCGGTACACCGGCTCCCACACATAGGCGCACAGTTTTTCAGCGAAGTCAATTGCGGATCCGGTCTTGCCGACGCCGTCCGCGAAGGCTTGTTTACCGACGGCCTCTGCAACCACCAGGCTGACCTTGCGGGCGTCAGCGATGGGCGGCAGTAGCGGAGCGCTTTGGTCTGCGCGCGCGGGCGACAGCGAGGCCAGCGCTTTGGCGGCGGCCATGATCATGGCGTCGGTCACGCGCCGGGCGTGGGAAACGAGGATGCCAAGGGCGAGGCCAGGAAAGATGTAGGAGTTGTTGACCTGCGCGATGTGCACGAGCTTGCCGTTGACTTCGACGGGCGCGAACGGGCTGCCGGTGCCGACCAGCGCCCGGCCTTCGGTCCAGCGCAAAAGGTCGGCAGGCGTGGCTTCGGCCTGCGAAGTGGGGTTAGAGAGCGGAAAGATCGCCGGCAGTGGCGTGTGGCGCGCCATTTCGCGCACAATCTCCTCGGTAAATGCGCCCGCCTGTGCGCTGACGCCGACCAGCACCGTGATGCCGGCGTTACGCACCACGTCGAGCAGCGAGATTACTCCCGATTCTGGGTTTGGCGCCGAGAGCTTCCATCCGGCTACTTCCTCGCGCTTACGTGCCAGCGGCTGCTGGCTGGCGCGAATACCCTGGCCGCCTTCCACAAGCAGGCCGTAGCGGTTGAAGGCGTAGATGCGACGGCGCGCCTGCTCTTCGTTCAGGCCCTCCTGCCGCATGGCGGCAATCAACATCTCGGCGATGCCCACACCTGCCGAGCCGGCGCCGAACATGGCGATGGTCTGTTCCCGGAGCGGAATGCCAGTGGCGTTGATGGCGGCTAGCAGCGTGGCGGTGGTCACGGCCGCGGTCCCCTGAATGTCGTCGTTAAAGGTGCAGAGCCGGTCGCGATAGCGCGCCAGCAGGCGTATCGCGTTCTCGCCGGCAAAATCCTCCCATTGCAAAAGAATGTGGGGCCAGCGGCACTCGACGGCGGCGACGAAGGCTTCGACAAAATCGTCGTATTCCTGGCCGCGGATGCGCGTATGCCGCCAGCCGACATAGAACGGTTCTTGGAGCAGCGTTTCGTTGTCGGTGCCCACGTCGAGCAACAGAGGCAGGCAGTGCTCGGGCGGGATGCCGCCCAGCGCGGTGTAGAGCGCCATTTTGCCGATGGGAATGCCCATGCCGCCGGCGCCCTGATCGCCCAGGCCGAGGATGCGCTCTCCGTCGCTGACCACAATGCAGCGCACGTCGTCGTAGCGGGTGTTGGCGAGGATCTGTTCGATGCGGTCCTTGTTGGGATAGCTGAGGAAGAGTCCGCGCGGCTTGCGCCAGATCTCTGAGAAGCGCTGGCACCCCTCGCCCACCACCGGCGTATAGACGATGGGCAGCAGTTCTTCAATGTGGTGAGCAATGAGAGAGTAAAACAGTGTCTCGTCGCTGTCCTGAAGGTCGCGCATGTAGATGTACTTGGTAAATGCGAGGGGCTGACGGTCGATCACACGCATGCGGCGCTCGCGCTGTTCCTCGAGAGTTCCGATGTGCGGCGGCAGCAGCCCGTGGAGAGCAAAAGCGTCGCGCTCTGCTTCAGTAAAGGCCGTGCCTTTGTTGAGGCGGGGATTCATGAGCAGGGCGAGTCCGGAAAGGCTGGTACGGACGGTGGATTTATGCGAATAACTTGGAGCGGAAGATTCGGGATTCAAGATGGTCACCTCCCAAATGGAAATTCTTAGGTGGTTGTATCTCTATCGTAGCCAACCCCCCATTGTTCTCATGTGAACTCGATCACTGAGTTACGGATGCCAGGGGTTACAGCACAAAAACCCGTTTACTCGAATTCCATCCACACCATCTCAGGCCGGGTGCCCACGCGCATGGGCGGACCCCAGCTTCCGCAGCCGGTCGAGGTGTAGACCTGGAGTGCGCCAAAGCGCTGCAGTCCATAGGTGAAGCGGCCGTAAATACGGCGCGTAAGCCAGGTGAAGGGAAAAAACTGCCCGCCGTGGGTGTGGCCGGAGAGCTGCAGGCTGAAACCGGCCTGCTCCACGATAGGCAGGCGCGTGGGCGCGTGGTTGAGCAGAATGCTGGCCCCGGCACGATCCAGCCGCAGGCCGTCGATTGCCGCTTTCATGTGCAACGGCGAGGAGCTGTCGCGATACAGCACGCCGGCGACTTGCAGCCCGTCAACGGTCACCCGTTCATTGGCGAGAACCCGGATGCCGGCGCGGCTGATAGCTTCGAGATACTGCGCCGTGTCGTGAAACTCCTCGTGATTGCCCGTGGAAAAATAGATGCCGTATGTCGGGGCAAGCTGTTTGAGGGGCGCGATCAGGCGGTCGAGGTCGCCTTTGGTGCCGTCGAAAATGTCGCCGGGAAGAAAGACGATATCGGGATTGAGCCTGGCCGCCAGAGCTGTCATGCGCCGGCAGAACCTGATGCCATTGATGCTGCCCAAGTGCAGGTCGCTGAGCAGTACGGCCTTGCGGCCACGCCAGGACAGGGGAAGGTTGGGAAGATGGATCCCGATGCGGCGGATGCGGACGGTGCGGACATTGACTAGGCCATAGAGGCCGGCGAGAGCGGCAACTGCGTAGAGAACTCCGGCGAACAGCGGCTGGACTCCGGGGGGATCTGCCGGCAGCGGAACAAGGCGGAATACCAGCCAGGACAACCGCAGCAGGCAGGATGCCCAGAAAAGATAGTTGAGAAAGCCGAGCCAGATTGCCGCGATCCAGTAGAAGAACCGGACAGCAAAGTTGTGGAAACGGAAGGCCAGCAGCGCGGCGGGCACGAAGCTGAAAGCCAGGACGAGCATGGTGACGCGCAGATCGGCTACCGCTGCCGAACTGAGACCGGGCCAGAAGGCGATGCAGGTGGAATAGACGAACCAATGGGCGAGGAAAAGGAGAACCTGAAGAACGAGGATGGGAAGGAATGGCCAGGCTTTCAAATCCGGAACCCCTTCTTACCATGATGGCATGAAGCCGGACTGGATCTTCCGGGCCGGCGGATCGCTGATGCACGTGAAACAATCCTTTCATGAACCGCGCCGCGGACAACGCGCTGGGGATCTACGTCTCCGTTCCCTTTTGCCGGTCGAAGTGCACCTACTGCAACTTTGCCTCAAGGGTGTATCCGGCCAGCGAGCACGCGCGCTATGTGGAGCGCGTGATCGAGGATCTGGCCGGCGCAAAAGCGTGGGCCGCGTCTCTGGGAGCGGAACTACCACGGCGTGTTGACACGGTGTACCTGGGCGGAGGAACACCCACGCTGCTGGCCTCGGATTTGCTGGCAAAGCTGTTTGCCGCGATGCGCGCTGAGTTCTCGCTCGACGCGGACGCAGAAATTACCGTGGAGTGCGCGCCGGGACAATTGGCTGACGCCACGCTGCAAGCGATGGTAACTGCTGGCGTGAACCGCGCGAGCCTGGGCGTGCAGTCGTTTGTGGACGGCGAGGCGCGCGCGAGCGGACGGCTGCACGACCGCGCTACGGTCGAGGCGGATTTGCAGCGGCTGCGCGCGGCCGGAATCACAAACCTGAATGTTGATCTGATTGCGGGGCTGGCCGGGCAGACGTTCGCGTCGTGGGAAGAGTCGCTGGCGGCGCTCGCCGGCTCCGGTGTGCCTCACGCCAGCGTGTACATGCTCGAGGTGGACGAAGACTCGCGGCTGGGGCGCGAAGTCTTGGCGGGCGGGTCACGTTATCGCGCCGGGCTGGTGCCGAACGACGACGCGATTGCGCGCATGTATGAGCGGGCGATCGAGCGGCTCGAGGCGGCTGGGCTGTGCCAGTACGAAATTTCGAATTTTTGTCTTCCAGACTTCTATTCTCGGCACAATCTTCGGTATTGGGAGAGGCGTCCGTATCTGGGCGTAGGGCTGGATGCGTCGTCGATGCTACTTAGTGATCCCACCCTGGCGCCGAAATTACATGGTCGCGTAATTGCCTAAGATGTAGCGCCGGTCTCCAGACCGGCTGTGGTGCGGGCGTCCTCGCCCGCACCGGTCGTGTCGCGATCACCCCTAGGGCGGAGCACCTGCGATTCCGTGCTGCGCACCACCACCACGAACGATTTGCAGACGTATCTGGCCGGAACGGGAACGATGGAAACGTCGCTGCTAGGGCCGGCGCAGCAGCACGAAGAGGCGTGGTTCCTGGGGTTGCGCACGAACGCCGGAGTGGATGTGGATGCGCTGCGTGCGGAGTTTGGCAAAGAGCTGCTTGATCCGGCGCTCGAAACCGTCGCACGGCTCGCAACAGATGAGCTTCTCGTCTTCGACGGCGCGCACGCGCGGCTCACGGCGCGAGGCCGGATGATCTCGAACGAGGTCTTTCAGGAGTTTCTGCAGCCGGAAATTGCGTAGTCGAGCCGCAGAGCCTGGAACTGATTCACGAAGGGAAAACTACGTGGTAACTTCCGGATTGGCGACTACACAGTCATGGACTCACGAATTGTCGCAGTCCCAACGTTGATCACGTGATTCAGGGCACAAATCTCAATGACCAATGCGACTACAATCTTTGCCAGTTTTCGAGGGATACCTTGCAGAACAAGCAGCCACCTTGAAGGGCTCCGAGTACACAGAGGTTTGATTATCGGTCGATTTACCGCGATTCCGAAAGTGAAGGTGACAGATCGTGAAGAGCCGCTTTAGCATAACTTCGATTTCTGCTTTGGTTCTTTCCCTGTGCCTGCTAACGATTCTTCCCGCAGCCCTGAGCAACGCCTCAACCTGGAGCGAGCTTTCCATTAAGTTGCCACATGGCGCCATGTGGAACTTCTTGGCGCCCTTGGGTCTTGCTTATCTCGGGATCGTGGCGATCGGCTTGATCGTCCTCTGGACCGGATATAGAAGAAGGGAACGGTGGGCCTGGTTTGTCATGCTCGTCGCCCTTTTGTTCTTTTACTTCCCCTTCTCCGTGCTGCCCGTGCTCCTCGAAATAAGGCGCTTCGGGTGGCCTCTTTTGCTGGATTTGCTCGGGGCTTTCCGGGCAGGGGGGTATTGCTGGATTTTGTCCTTGCGTCCCAATTACTCAGTGGGTATTGCGTGCGCGTTTGTTCCGATTCTGAGCGGACTCCTTAACTTTCTCGTGATGTCGGTCGCACTGCTCTTGCCGGTCAAGGCATTTTTCTGGCAGGCCATCCCTCCTCAACCGGGAATACGAACGAGAATCGCAGCGCTATCGAAGACAAAAACCTGGGTCTGGGTGCTTGCGCTGCTTTCGGTCATCGCTATAGCTGTCGCCTTCATGGTGAGGAGTCTCATAGCTTCAGGTCAAAACAAGGCGGCTGAAATTCAGCGGATCAATCGGACGATATTCGCGCCGTACAACATGGTTGCAGTCGCCTTAGCCAAGGCAGAGAATGCCATCGCCATGCCGGACGCCGGCCAGGATGACGCCATCGTCGTGGCTGTGCTTCGCGACGGTGCGGTTTTTCTGGGGCGGGACAAAGTCGATCCCGCCCAACTCGGCAGCCACATCCGCGACAAGCTGGCCAACAAGACCGACAAGACAATTTACCTCCGCGCAGATGCGCGCGCGCAGTATCGGGACGTTGAGAACGCCATCGACGCCATGCGCAACGCCGGTGCAGAAGAAGTTGGATTGGTGACCCAGGGGAAGGAGGACGCTCAGCCGGAAGACCGTCTTTGGACCGGCAATCCGCTGCTTAAATCGGTGGGGCTTGAAGTATTTATCCCCTCCCCGCCTCAGTTGCCCGGGAGAGGGTCGAGCCTTCAAGACAGCATTATCGTTGTTCAGGTCATCTATCGTCCGAACGCAACCCCGGCCTACAAGATCAACGCGGCCGATGTTGAGCACGACGAGCTGCAGCCCAAGTTGACTGAAATCTACGCTCACCTCGCTGAGCGCGTGATGTTCGTCAAGGGCGACGACAATCTGCGCTTTTCTGACATCACCGATGTCATCGATATCGGGGGCGCCTCCAACGCCGAACGCATCGGGCTAATAACGCCAGGAGTCACAGCCGGCAATTAGAGCCCGATCAAGTATGAAGCCAGATCGCCGAACCCCGCGATAGAGCCAAATCCACAAAGAAAGAAGCGGCGCGAGCGGGTCCCGATCGCCTGCAATCGTGGGCTTCTCCTGTCTAACCGGCGAACCGGAAGTAACTGTTTCAGCGCCCCGGGGTCCGCTTGACACGCATTTGAACTACCACGCCAGCAGTTCGTCCCCGGAGCTGGAAGAGAGAAACGTGACCGGCGACGGCGCGGACTGCGCAGCGCTGCCGAAGCGCTGGATGGATTCCGGGCCCGCGGCTTTGGCCCATTCGAGAGCTTTTTCGGCCTCGCGAAGGACCACCACCGGGGAGCGGCCATGGCTGGCCGCGATGCCGAAGCAGGCGGAGAGGCGGATGGCTTCGCCGGCCACGCGGAAGGGCGTGGAAAACACTGCGTCACGCAGCCGTTCGGTAAGGGACATGGCGCTGGCCGCGGTGCACAAGGGTAAAGCGATGAGAAATTCATCCATGCCCGGACGGCCCAGCACATCGTAGCTGCGCAGCAGCGCGGCAGTGCGGCTGGCCACCTGGCAAAGCAGCTCATCGCAGGCGTCCGCGCCGAGCCGCAAGTTCCAGTGGCCGAAGTCGTCGAGATCGAAGAGCACCAGGCACAAGTCGCTCCGGCTGCGCTGCACGCGGTCGGTCTCGCGAAAGAGCGTGGCGAGCAGCGCCTCGCGATTGCAGACGCCGGTGAGGCGGTCCATCTGGGCGTTGCGGGCGGCGGAATCGCGCAGGGTTTCCAGCTCGCGCGACAGACGCTGATTGCGCAGCACCAGGTCGATGCGGAGCCGCCAATAGGAAGATTCCGCCGAGCGCAGGATCAGGTCGTCGATGGCGCCTTCGGCGAGGCGATCGATCCACGCCTCGGTCACGGTGTCTGTAATCAGGACAATGGGGAAACGCGCGCCGGTGGTTTGCGCGCGCGCTTCGGCAAGCAGTTGCCCGATGGGCATCCCGCGCAGACGCTCGTCGACGAGCGCCAGGCCCGGAGGGAGAGGCGCGCTCATGGAGGCCAGCGCGGCCTGGGCTGAGAGAACGACTTCGACGCGCTCGCCGCCGGCACACAGAATCGGTTCGATGGCGGCAAGAAGTGCCGGCTCAGGCGACGCGAGGAGGAACGTTGGGGCAGTATGAGACGGCATCCGGCGAGATCTCCTGAAGGATGCATCGGCTCAGATTAGAAAAAATTCAGAGAGGGCCACAAGATTCTAAGCCTGCTAAAATGACTTTGGATGAGAAGCCGAACCCGAAGGTAATAAATCGGCCGCTACTCCGCAAAGAGTGGCGGAATGCGTCTCTCAGTCAACGAATCAGTAGCTTGCGGCATCGTGCACTGCCGGGCGAGCTTGATCGCGGCTGAGGCCGCCGGGAACTCACCGCGGAGTTTGGCGGCGTTTCACTTGCCTGGCTTCTCTGCTATACTTTCGCCGAAACTTTAGTGCAACTTTCCCCGTCCTGTGAAATGGAGTTGGCTCATGTCACCCAGCAAAAGGGTTCCTTTGGCTGTCATCGCCTTCCTTCTACTGGTTCCCGGCCCCCAGCTTTCTGCGCAGTCCGGTGATCCTGCGGCGATTCTGCAACAGCTCGACGCCCAGTTTAAGCTGACCACGACAACAGCCGACCGCGCGGATATCGTTACTCCGGGCGATGTTGTTGTCATTCAAAAGCCGGGCCTGTTGATGTTCGACGTGACTTCGGTGGTGCCGCCCACAAATGTGTACAAGGACGGAAGAATCGCACAGGGCTTTGGCACGCAAATGATGAAGGGCGGGAAGAATCGGGTGATGCGGTGGTTTGTGCCCGGCGAAAAGTGTTGGGTGACTGCGGTTTCGGTGCAAAACGATGGCGTATCCATCGGTCTCTACAGCGATCCTTATAACGATGTGCGGTACTATGGCATCCTGAAGATCCCCTTCCCCAACAAGAAGGAAGTTCCTCCGGTCGATAGCGTGATGGGAACGATTGCCCAGGTGCTGACGGTGGAGTCGCCTTCAGGCGATCAAGGCAGTCAGGGCGCAGCACCTCCACCAGCTCAGGCGCCTCCGGTGCAGGCAACCGCTCCGGCGCCTATTCCTCCACCACCGCCGCCGCCTGACATCGCGCCCCCGCCGCCGCCGGCCGATGCTCCTCCGCCAACCATCTCTCTTGGCGAAACCATCGACCAGGTGACTGCGGCCTTTGGACAGCCGGTACGCGTGGCCAAACTGGGAGCGAAGCAGATTTATTACTACAAGGACATGAAAGTGACGTTTACGAACGGAAAAGTGAGTAACGTTGAGTAGAGTGCCCGCGCCTCGACAATCGAGCTCGGACCTGCAACGGGAAAAGAGGATGCAATGACGATGCCAATGCTTCACGGGACCATGAAAGACATCTCCATCGCAGTCGTTCTTGCCATGTATCTGGGAAGTGCGGGCATGGCCAGCGCAGCCAATAATCAGAAGCCTGCACCTCCACCCAGGCCAGCCCCGGCCGCCAGGCCTGCTCCTGCACCCAGGCCGGCTCCTGCGGCCCGACCTTCGGCGCCAGCCGCGAGGCCTGGCAATCCTGGCGGCGGGGCGAACCGCCCGAATAGCCCCAGCGCGAATCGTCCCGCAGGTCCCAGCGCGAACCGTCCCGCAGGTCCCAGCGCGAACCGTCCCGCAGGTCCTAGCGCCAATCGTCCCGCAGGTCCTAGCGCCAATCGTCCCGCAGGCCCCGGCGCGAATCAACCAACGGGCCCCAGCGCCAACCGTCCGCCGGGTCCCGGCGCCCACCCTGGATCGGGGCCGGCTGGCCACGCCCCTTTGCCCAGGGGATCCAACCAGCACGTCGCCGCTAATGGGAGCGTGGTGCGCACGCGTTCTAATGGGCGCGTAAGCGACATCCGCAACCCCAGGACGGGCATGAATGTGCACAACGGGTTGAACGGCAATCGCGCCGTGATGGTGGAGCGCCCCGACCACAGCCGGGTATTTGCTGAGCGGGGCCGTCCGGGCTACGTGCAGCGGCCGTACAGTTTCCATGGCCAGAACTTCGCACGGCGCACCTATTTCTACAATGGACACGAATACAGCAGCTTCTACCGCGGCTATGCCTTCCGCGGCGTTTATCTGAATGTGTATGCGCCGGCGTTTTACTTCCGGCCCGCATTTTACGGTTGGGCCTACAACCCGTGGGCCGTCCCCATCACCTTCGCGTGGGGCTGGGGTCCGGATCCCTGGTTCGGCTACTACGGTTACTACTTCCAGCCGTATCCGTCGTACCCCTCGGCTGCATACTGGCTCACGGACTACATGGTCTCGCAGGATTTGCAAACAGCCTATGCGGCGCAACAGCAGGGCGGCGAGGTGGACGGCGCACCGATAGCGGCAAGCGGGCAACCGGTGCTGACGCCGGAGGTGAAACAGCAGATCGCCGATGAAGTGAGGGAGCAGTTGGCCCTGGAAAACCAGGAAGCAGCGCAGAACGCACAGCAGAACACACAGCAAAACACACAGCAGGATGTGGACCCCGGTTCCAGCGGCATTGCGCGCATGTTGACCGACGGACGCGCGCACACGTTCGTGGTCGGCAGCGCGCTGGATGTGGTGGACGCTTCGCAGACCGAGTGCTCGTTGAGCGACGGCGATGCGCTGGCGCTGAACGGCCCGCAGCCGGCGGACGCAACCGCAGCGGACCTGGTGGTGATGGCCAGCAAGGGCGGCCAGGAATGCGCGAATCAGGATACGGTTTCGGTGTCCGTGGCCGACCTGCAGGAGATGCAGAACCACATGCGCCAAACCATCGATCAGGGCCTGCAGGAATTGCAAGCCAAGCAAGGCACTGGCGGAATTCCCGCATTGCCTCCATCGGCGAAGGGTCAACCGGCAGAGGCGCAGTACGCGGCTATAGCGCCTCCGCCCGATCCCAATGCCGGGACTGAGATTCAGCAGCAGATCCAGCAGGCGGATCAGGCTGTGAACACGGTGTCGCAGACCGTCGGCTTGCCGGCGGGTCCAGGTCCTGAGGCTGCGCCCGCTCCTCTGGCGGCACTTGTAACGGTTGGGCCGGGCAAGACTTCCGACCATGTAAAGACTGCCCTTGGCGCTCCGGCTATCGCGAAACCACAGAAGGTGTATCTCGGAACCAGTCGAGACTAGTCGCCGCGAGCAACAGCGAGTGGCGACCCTCTGCGGAATCGGCCAGGATGCAGTATCTGTGGTTTCGGCTTGAAATCGCAGATCTGGGCACGAATCTCACCTATTCCTGCAACGGAATGAAGGAGACTCTTAACAAAGGCAAGACAAGCGGCCTGCCGTAGGATCGCCGGGGTGCGGGGAGCGGGCTCAAAACCTCCGCTCCCCTGCGGCTATAGCAAAACCAGAGATGCTGTAACCCGAAGCCGCCGCACTTAAGTCGCCGCGACCCCAAGGAGCGGCGACCTTCAAAAAAAGCTGAATAGGGCACACCTTCTCTGGTTTTGCCGTAGGCCCTCGATGAATGAAAACGATCAGACCTAAATTCGCAATGAATTCCTTGCTCGTGGCTGTTTGTCTGGCGCTGTTCGCGGCCGCCTGCGCCGCTGCCTATGCCCAGAGTACCCAGAGCAGCCCAAAACCCATCACTCTCAAAGGGTTGGAAGACGCGCTCAAGATTGGTGGACTCAAGGATTCTGAACTCATCGGCCAAATTCAGAGCCGCGGGGTCGACTTCATCCTGACGTCCAAGATAACGGACGCGCTGCACGGCCTGGGTGCTTCGGACGCCGTCATCCAGGCCGTCGGAGCGAACTATCGCGGCACGAGTCAATCGGGAAACGCGCATGCGAATCCCACAGCGCCCTCCGCTCCTGGGCAACCGCCGCCCGCGCAGCAACCTGTGACAGGAATGCTCCACTATCAGGGTCCTCCGGTGCCTTATGGAGGCACGGTGGTTTTCGACAACCTGCCCAAAGCGCGGCTCAAATTCTCGTTCGACGCCACTGCCTGGCGGATGGTCATCCGGATCAATCCGGATGGGACCAAGAAGGTGATCTTGAGCTCGCTCAAGCAGGGTTTCCAGACAACCTGCGACCTGGGTTGGCAGATCGTCGACTAACCGTAAAGAGATGCTCGTCACCTGGGCGAGCAAACATCTGCCGCGCAGGCTTGCGTGCCGGTGAGGTTTTCGTCCGCTATAGCAAAACCAGAGATGCTGTAACCCGAAGCCGCTGCACTTAAGTCGCCGCGACCCCAAGGAGCGGCGACCTTCAAAAGAAAGCTAAATAGGGCACACCTTCTCTGGTTTTGCCGTAATGTTCTTCCCTTTATTGGCGTTTTCCGTTCGCGCCGGCGCGCCGGTCAGTCGACGAAGTCCACCTGCGGGGCGATAGGGATGATGCCCTTCTCGTGTCCCATGTTGAGGAGCTTGCGAATGGCTTCGCGGCCGTCCTGACCGTAGTCGAGCGTCCGCTCGTTCACATACATGTTCACAAAGCGGCTGGCCGTCCGGGTGTCGAGGTCGCGGGCGAACTGCATGGCGTATTCGAGGGCCTGCTCGTGGTGCTCCAACGCGTGCTGGATCGAGTCGCGCAGCGCCTTGGAGACGATCTTGTGCACTTCGGGGCCGAAGGAGCGGCGGATGGCATTGCCGCCCAGCGGCAGTACGAGGCCCGTGGTTTCACGCCACCAGGCGCCGAGGTCGACAACTTTGAGGAGACCGTTGGTGGAGTAGGTGAGCTGGCCCTCGTGAATGATGAGGCCGGCGTCGAAGCTGCCCGCCAGGATCTCGGGGATGATGCGATCGAAGGGAACGGTGACGGTTTCGATGGCCGGATTGAAGATTTTGAGCGCCAGATAGGCGGTGGTGAGTGTGCCGGGAACGGCGACCTTGATGCTGCCGAGATCGTCCGGGAGCAATTTGTGCGTCGAGACGACCATGGGACCGTAGCCTTCACCGACGCTGCCGCCGCAGCCCATCAGAGTGTAGTTCTGCTGCAAGTATGGGTAGGCGTGAAAACTGATGGCGGTGACATCGTAGAAAGCCTCGTCACGGGCGCGGAGGTTCAGAGTCTCGATGTCGCAAAGCGTGTGCGTAAAGCGATAGCCGGGAACGCGAATCTTATTCGTCGCCAGACCGTAAAACATGAAGGCATCGTCGGAATCCGGGCTATGGGCGACGGAGATCTCCAATGGCACGGCTGGATTCGAGTCTTGACTGGCGACTTCCGGTTGTTGGCTGCTCACGATGGAGGAAATCCTTTCGGCGAGTGAAATTGCGACGATTTTTCGTTGCGGCACCTGGCCTTCGGGTACCGCCGCACTCCAGCGGCTATCTTCACGCGGCATTGCCCGGCCGAGCGAAAAGACGCTTTCAGGAGTTTGGTTCCAGATCGGACTCCTCGACTGGATCGATTGCCATGGACGGCTCTTTTCGGGGCTTGCCATGCCGCAGCCAGATGTAACGAGCCACACCTGCAGCCGCCAAAAGCAGCGCCCCGAGCGAGACGAGAAGGACAAGCATTAACCAGCGCATCGGACGAACTTACCAAAGAATACCAGAGTGGTGGACGCGGCCCCGGGGTTGAAGCGGTTGCTCGAGCTTGTTATGAGGTTTCGCGCAGGCTGGCCTCAAGCCATGCCAGGTAGGAATGGCTGCCGGACTCGATCGCAAGTACCACAAACTCAGGCGTTTGATAGCTGTGCAGTTCGTGAAGGCGGGCCTCGAGAGCAGGCAGGCGATCGGCGGCGGTTTTAAGAAGGAGCAGGGTTTCTTGAGATGTCTCGATCTGTCCCTGCCATCGGTAGATGGATTCGACCGTGGGGACGAGCGTGGCGCATGCCACAAGCCGCTCCTCGACGAGTGTGCGGCCCAGGCGCGCGGCTTCTTCGGGGCTGGCAACGGTGGTCATCGCGATGCGGGCAGACGATGTGGCTTCGAGCATGAGGCCTCTCTGAAATGAAAACGATGCTGCAAATAATGTATGCCCAAACTGCTTCGCAGAGTGGGTCCTTGGCGAAGCTGTTTTTGATGAACGCAATGTGACTTGCTGATCCGGGCCCCCTGAGGCAGTATGGATTTTGCGGCCGGCGTTCTTGCCGCGTGTGGAGAAAAGGATGACGACACCGATCAAATTCGGCACCTCGGGATGGCGGGCCATTGTGGCAGACGAGTTCACCGTCGCCAATATCCGGCTGGCGGCAGCAGGAATCGCCGCGTATGTGAAGACGCTGCCCGAGCCGCACCGGGTGCTGGTGGGGCGCGATCCGCGCTTCTTGGGCGAGAGCTTTGTGGCCGAGGCGGCACGGGTGCTGGCCGGCGCGGGTGTTACGCCGATCGTGATTCCCGAGGCCGCGCCCACTCCCGCCATCGCGTATGCGGTACGGACGCTCAAGACTTCCGGATCCATCAACTTTACCGCGTCGCACAATCCGCCTGAGTACAACGGCATCAAGTACTCCACGCCCGACGGCGCGCCCGCGCTGCCCGAATCGACTCAACAGATTGAAGAAGCGATCGAGAAGTTCGATCTTTCCACTGTCGCCCCTCCAAAATCAGAGCCCCCTGCAAGGGAGTTCGAAACCGCCGATGTGAAGCTGGCGTTCCTGAAGCGCCTGGCCGAGCTGGTGGATCTCAAGGCCATTGCGAAGTCGGGCTTCAAGGTGGTCTACGATCCGTTATGGGGCGCGGGGCGCGGCTATCCGTCCGATCTCCTGCGCGAGGCAGGCGTGACGGTGGAGACGGTGCACGACTACCGCGACGTGCTCTTCGGCGGGCACGCGCCTGAACCCTCCGATGAGCTGCTCGGCGACGCCAAAAAGAAAATGAAGGAGATTGGCGCCTCCCTGGCGATGGCCACCGACGGCGACGCCGACCGCTTCGGCATTGTGGATGGGGACGGAACGTTTATCCAGCCGAATTACGTGATCGCGCTGCTCTTCGACTATCTAGTGGAGACGCGCGGCTGGAAGAACGGCGTGGCCAAGAGCGTGGCCACGACCAATCTGATCAACGCACTGGCCGAGTATCACAAGGTTCCGCTGTACGAAACGCCGGTGGGCTTTAAGTACATTGGCGCGCTGATCGATCAGGACAAGATCGCCATCGGTGGCGAGGAGTCGGCGGGGCTGACGATTCGCGGGCACGTGCCTGAGAAGGATGGCGTGATTGCGGGGCTGCTGGCGGCAGAGATGGTGGCCACGCGGGGCATGAGCCTGGGCGCGCAATTGAGGGGACTTTTTGCCAAGGTTGGTTCCTTTTATCCCGTGCGCGAGAACTTCCGCTTGACCCCGGAGGTGAAAGCCGCGTTCACTGAGAAGTTGAAGGCCGATCCCGCAGAGCTGAGCGGGCGCAGGGTCGTGCAGGTCGTCAGGACCGACGGCCTGAAGCTGATTCTGGACGACGCCTCGTGGGTTTGCTACCGGCTGTCGGGCACTGAACCTGTGGTGCGAGCCTATGTGGAAGCGCGCAGCGAGCGGGACATGGAGACGCTGCGGGCCGCAGCCGAAAAGTTTGTGCTGAGCTAGTACCGTGACTGGCAAGAAATCTAACTGGAGTGGTAGCGCCGGTCTCCAGACCGGCTGTACTGGCGGTGTCCACGCCGCCAGTCGGCAACCGTACCCAGGAACATCTTCTACTGGTCAGTGACCTGGATCTTGAATCGAGGCTCCATGCAGAACGAGAATACGCAAGCGGAAGTGAACGCGGCGAACAAGAAGCCAGTACCGCTGCGTAAACGGATGCTCGCCTGGGCGCAGCGGCTATGGCGGCCTGCGGGAACCGTGATTGCCGTCGGACTCACGTTGCTGATCGCCTGGCACGCGATCAACGGCAGGCACGGCATCTCGGTGTGGCAGCAGAAACGCGCCGAGGACCGCGCGCTGCAGCAGGAGATCAAAAGCCTGGAGCAGGAGAACGCCCAGATGCGCCAGCAGATCCAGCGGCTGCAGTCGGACCCCGACGCGATTGAGCGCGAGGCGCGGGAGAAGCTGCACTACGCCAAACCCGGCGAGGTAATCTACGCGCTGCCCGAGCAGCCGCAGACGCAAGCGCAGCCGGGCAACAAGTAGATCGCAGTTCTTAAATCGCAGTTTTCATGCGGGGAGCGCATTTCCACTGCGCGTTTGCAACCGGAGTGCGAGCGCTCGTGATGAGCGAACCTGTAAGCAGCCCTGACTGATAAAATGGAATCTGCCGCGTTGTGCGGCGAGATCGATTCACTCCCCACACCGGCCTGCCGGTCTACAGCAGAACCAGAATAGCTACGCCCGACGGCACGCCCTCTCAGCGGCTTTTTCCTCAAGAAAAGGCCGCCTTGAACACTCTTCACTTAGACACGTGAATTCTGTTTCTGCTCTCAGCGGCCGGACTCACGCGAAGGAAAACCGCACTTGTGAGCCAGACGATACGCAATATCGCCATCATCGCCCATGTGGATCATGGCAAAACGACACTCGTTGACGCCATGCTGCGCCAGTCGGGAACATTCCGCGCCAACGAACAGGTGGCCGAACGCGTGATGGACTCAAATGAGCTGGAGCGCGAGCGCGGCATCACCATTCTCGCCAAGAACACGGCCATCAATTATGCCGGCGGCAAGATCAACATTGTCGACACGCCGGGACACGCCGATTTTGGCGGCGAAGTGGAACGTGCGCTCGAGATGGTCGATGGCGTAATGCTTCTGGTGGACGCCGCCGAGGGGCCGCTGCCGCAGACGCGCTACGTGCTCTCAAAGGCGCTCGAGGCAAAGCTGCCGCCCATTGTCGTCATCAACAAGATCGACCGGCCCGACGCGCGGCCGCAGGAAGTACTGAACGAAATTTACGATCTTTTCATCGACCTCGATGCGGAGGAGTCGCAACTGGAGTTTCCCGTGCTCTATGCGGTGTCGAAGGATGGAACGGCAACCGCAGATCCGGCGAAGCCGGGCGTTGATTTGCAGCCGCTCTTTCAGACGATCGTGAACACGATTCCCGAAGCCACGGGCGATCCGGACGGCACGCTGCAAATCCTGGTGACGAACCTCGACTACTCCGATTACTTCGGCCGCATCGCCATTTGCCGCGTCTTTCAGGGCACGCTGCATGTGGGCGACGAGGTGAACATTTCGCGGCGCGACGGCTCGCTCTACAAAACGCGCATCACCAAGCTGTTTACCTTCAGCGGCCTCAAGCGCGCGGAGATTGCAGAAACCACGATGGGCGACATTGTAGCCGTGGCAGGCGTGGAAGGCATCACCATCGGTGAAACCATCACCAGCGTGGAGAATCCCGCGCCGCTGCCGCTGATCGTCATCGACGAGCCGACCATCGCCATTCAGTTCAACGTGAACACTTCGCCGTTTGCCGGCCGCGAAGGGCAGTACGTCACCAGCCGCAACCTGCGCGAGCGCCTGGAAAAGGAATTGCTGACGAATGTCTCAATACGAGTGGAAGAAACCGGCTCGCCCGACGCATTCAAAGTGCTGGGCCGCGGCGAGCTGCAACTCGCGATCCTGATCGAGATGATGCGGCGCGAGGGTTACGAGTTGATGGCCGGCCGGCCGGAGATCGTGACCAAAGTGGTGGACGGCGTACGCATGGAGCCGGTGGAGCACCTCACCATCGACGTGCCCGAGCGGTTCACCGGTGTGGTGATTGAAAAACTTGGGCCGCGCAAGGGCGAGATGACCAAGATGCACAATCACGGCTCTGGGCGCGTGCGGTTGGAGTTTCGCGTGCCCAGCCGCGGGCTCATCGGCCTGCGCTCGGAGATGCTCACCGAGACCCGCGGGACGATTGTCATGAATTCACTCTTCGACGGCTACATCCCCTATCAGGGCGAGATTCCGCAGCGGCCCACCGGCGCGCTCGCCGCCGACCGCGAGGGGTTGACGACTACGTACGCGCTCAACGGTTTGCAGGAGCGCGGCCGGCTCTTCATCGGTCCAGGCGTCGAGGTCTATGAAGGGATGATCGTGGGCGAGCACTCGCGCGACAAGGACCTGGATGTGAACGTGGTCCGCGAAAAGAAAATGACCAACATGCGCGCCTCGACCGCCGACGAGGCCATCCGCCTGGTGCCTTACACCACGCTCAACCTGGAGCAGGCCATTGAATTCATCGCCGACGACGAATTTGTCGAAGTCACGCCCAAATCGCTGCGCCTGCGCAAAAAAATCCTGCAGGCCAACCGCAGGCCGAAGAGCTGGGAGAAGGCCGAGCAACTCAGCTGATTTCTTTCGCCCTTAACCCGCAGTTTGTCATCCTGCGCGACCGTAGCCTTGCGAAGGAAGTGGAAGGATCTGCGGTTGTCTCTTTTCCTCCCCGCCCCGCATGGGGCGCTTACTCCGGCAGCTTGGAATCCAGCACTTCCTGCGCCCGCGCCGCGCGCCACGCGGCCAGCCTGTCGTAAAGCGCCGCATCGGTCAGCGCCAGAATCTCGGCCGCGAAGAGCGCGGCATTGGCCGCTCCCGGCTTGCCGATAGCCAGCGTAGCCACGGGAACGCCCTTGGGCATCTGCACCATCGCCAGCAATGAGTCCAGGCCGTTGAGCGGCGTAGCCGCAATGGGCACAGCCAATACGGGAAGCAGCGTTTTGGCTGCCATCACGCCGGCCAGATGCGCCGCGCCGCCGGCTCCGGCGATCATCACTTTCATTCCCCGCTCCCGCGCTTTTTCAATGTATGCGAAGAGTTGATCGGGGGTGCGATGCGCGCTCAGCACGCGCGCCTCGTGCGGAATCTCCAGCGCGCGCAAAATCTCCACGGCAGCCGCGAGCACTTCATAGTCGCTCTTGCTGCCCATCACAATGCCCACCAGCGGTTGCTCGCTCATGGGGCGATTATACGAGGGCCAGCAGTTTATTTCGCCACTCAGCGCGCCTAGAAAGCTAACCGAGAGTACTCACTTGGATGAGGTCTTTGCTAGTTAATGCCGCCGTTAAGATTTGACGCGCAGCGCCAGTCGGGACTCCGTCTGTTCTCAGATCGAATGTGCAGTTCTCAAAAACAAAGCCGCCTTCGTGCCGGATCGGGCCTCCGTCGTAGATTACCTCGCCGTTGGTCAGACTTACAACGAGGAGTATTGAGTCCGGGGGCTTCACATGAAGCGGCCCAGCGTCCGTGACCGCTAGAGGCGGAACATCCTCCAGCCTTAGACTGCAATCCGAGAGATAGTAGCCAGCAGTACCCATGACCACTCCGTTCGAAAGGCGCCACGTCCTGGATTCCGGCTTTAGATCCACAAGGTCGCAAGGGGGCAGGCGTTGTGGAAACTCATGGAGGGCGCTGCTACGATAGGAGATTAACTCGGCAGCCGCCGACCACGCGGCGGGCAAGTCAGTGTGTTCGGATGCTGCATCAGCGATCGCGTGCTGCAACGAGGCTAGCTTCGAACTGTCAGGCTTACGGTGCTCCGCGCGTGCGACTTGAATCTGTGCCGACGCGAGGGTGAGGTTTGCCGCTAAATCTTCAGTGGTTTTTGGATGTTCGATGTTATTGACAATTTCGCTGCCACGGTCCTTTAAATTCTGTCTGATCGCTCGGATGTCACCCATCGCCGAGATGAGGAAATAGGTCCCTGCGCCAAGCCATGCGACCAAGAAGGCCGCGAACCACCTCGCGCTATGGACCGCATCTTTAATCTGGTTCTCAAGGCGCGTCTCAACGTCCCCAGGTTTTCCCATGTCCGCCTCACCCAACAAATTCTTGGAGGCTTCATTTTCCACCCTACGAGGCGAAGAATCAAGGGGCGGGCTAATTTGGCTTGTCATATATCCTCGTCCACGGGCAGATCCAATCCCGCAATTGTCAGGCGAGTTCTTTAACGAGCGTGCGTGCTCGTCGCTCGCGCTCAGTGCCGGTGCCACGCCTCTACGGCAACTTCAATCACCGCAAACAGTACGCTCACCGCGGCCAGAAAGCCCTTGGCGCGCTGCCAGTTCTGCTCGTGGCGGTCCATGCGCCGCTCCAGCTCCGCCAGGCGGCCGCCGTTGCCGTCGCCCATCAGGCCGGTCATCTGTGTCTTGAGCACACTCAGATCGCTCAGCACCTGGGCTTCGAATTCATTCATCATGCGCATCCGCACTCCGTTGAGGGTTCAGATTTCGGGGGTCAGGTGTCAGGCAAACGCCCGCCACGCAGCCGCTGACCTGCCGATCTGCTGACTTGCTAACTTGCTTTTTCGCTCATCCGCTCAACGGCAAATTGATAAACAACGCCGTTGAGAACTCCGAATAGTTAGGCGGCGCGGAGCCGTCGTACATCCGGATGTAAAACCGGTCGCTTGCTGAGACGCGAGAGAAGGTCAGGTTCTGTTCCGAGCCGCGCAGCACCAGAGTCGGATCTTCGCTGGCCATAAAAGCAAAATCTCTGAGGCGTATCTCAAAGCCGCCGCCGGTGGGCGGAGTCACGCCGGTATTCACCGTGACCGTGCTGCCGTTCAGTGTTGTCACCGTAAGTCCGGTAAGGTTCGCAAGCACGGTGGGATTGATCGTTGCCGGAAGCCATGTATTGGCCGGGACCGTCGTGCTGGTCCTGATGGCTAAGTCATCGGCCCAGTCGTTGGCAAAGGCTATCTCGTACTCCACTAAGTCGGGATAGCTCGCGCTATAAGTAACCTTCACCGCGCGTACCACAACTTCTGCGTTTAAGTTTGCCGAAGGCGCGTTCAAGAGCAGCGCATCGCCAGGCCAGACATCAGCGGCAAAGCTCGCCCGCCTGCCTTTGTAGGTGCCGCTCCACAGCGCGCTCACGCTGGCCGCTGCTTGCTCCATCGCCAGTGCAGCGTTGCGGCAATCCGCGGAGCTGCGCGCCGCGGGGCTCGTGACCGAGCCGATCCACGCGGCCACCGATGGCGAACCGGCCTCAGCAAGTGCATGCTGGCTGGCCGTATTCACTTGGCGGCCCACGGCCCTGCCGATGGTACGATAACTCACCGCGATCTGCTCGCCGGCGACGGGCGTGTAGCCGGTGTAGAAGGCAATCTTGCCGGTGCGCTCAAGGTAGCATTCGGCGGATTCCGCGGTTGTTCCAACCCTCCGCGTATACGCGCCTCCGCTGGGCGGAGTGCTCACTACCCAACCCGAGCCGAGATTTGTCAAGTTAATGGCGCGCATGGTCCCAATCAAATTGATGCTGCTGGCCGGCGTCGCCATGCAGGTCCCGGGCAGGTTTGCGACGCCGCCGTCATAGAGAGTCACCGGAGTCGCGCCAACGCCGCTGACAAACTCCTGAATCTCCATCTGGATCTTGCCCGGAGCCAGAACCAATTCGCCGCTGGCCGCGATGGGGCCGTTATCTCCAAAGGAGTAATAATTCGCTTGCACCCGCTCGCACTCCGGGCAATGGATGCGAACGCGCAGCGTGTATTGGTTGGCGGAGTTCAACGCAAAGGTTGATCCCACCGCCGAACCCTGCACGATCGGTTGCAGCGTGACTGCGCCCGTGCCTGATGCCGCCGAAACCTGAAAACCCGCAGTGCAACCGGCAGCCGTTTCCAGTCCGGTGAGAAACGCAGCCAGAATTCCCGTGCTTCCCGGCGAGAGAGTAACGCCTACGGTTTCAAGCAGCAGCGTTCCACCCATTTCGATTGGATCGAGCCAACTGATAAGCGTCTGCCCATCGATGCCGTTGCCGCCGTTCATTGCCAGCCCGCTCGGTCCCAAAGTAAGACAGCTGGCCCCGCCGCTAACTCCCCATACGCTTTGATTGATCTGCGGCTCGTTGAAAAGCTCGCTAATGATCGTGGACTTTGCTGCTGCGGGAAAGTATGGGTCCGCGGCCAGATCGAACTGTGTGGTAACTCCGTCGCCCAGGAAATACTCCGTGACATACGCCACCGGCTCATTCTCGCCGCACACGGTCACGTCGTTAGCCAGCGCGCGCTTCACGCTGGCCGTAAAAGCCAGGCTGGCGAGATTCAAACTGCCGTCGGTTTCGTTCAGAGTATGGACGGTCGTCTGCACAGGCGAGAGCGTCACGGCGCCGCTGAGCGCGCGGTAAGCGGCCCGCGCCATACCGGCAATCTGTCCGGCGCTCTTGCTCCAATTCGCGCCTGGATCGGGAGCAAAACTGCCCACCGGCGTGTTTAGCGAAAGCCTCTCCCTGGAGAGCGAGGTCGAGCCGGCGTGAGCTACAAGGGATGCAAACAATGGGCCGGCATTTTCACCGGCCGTGCCCGCGCTCGGAGGCATCGGCAGTTGATCGAGAAGCAACTCATCGCTCACTGCCTGGATTGCCGTGCGATAACGTGGGCCTTCGAGGCCCAGCCCTGCGTACTCGGGGAGCGGACTTACCGCAATGTAACCGGTGAAGTAAGTTGTGCCGTCGTCGCCCGTCACCGCGAGAGATTGGAACCGGGAGGGCGCCGCGAGGCTGCCGTTGGCAGGTAGGCTCAGCCATAACTCACAGATGGAGGGCTCGTTGATTTTTCGTTCGATGGTAAACGGACGCACGGCATCGAGAGCAGCCGTGTAATCCTGCCCTTGGATCGTTATCTTCATTGGGTCTCGCTAACTTAGTAACTCATCTCTGCGTGAGTCAGATCAAAGCACTGGCCGCGGGAAGAAAGCTGCGGTAACATACCACCCGCTCGCCATCCAGCGGGTCGCTAACCGGAAGCGCCAAAAACTGCCCTTTGAGCATCACGCGCGACTGGCCGTTCTGATTCTTCCCATTGAGCGGGGATATTGCTTCTTCCGCGCCGCTCGTGGCCTGCAATCTTGGGTAGTGAAAGAAGATTCTTTCCCCCTGGCTGCCCTGCATGACGAACAGCGCCGACCACTCCTGATAAAAGCTGCCGCCTTCGCGATCCACAAATCCCATCACTGCCTGCGCCTTTGCGCCCGCGGGCGGAGCGCCCCCGGGCAGCGGTTCGGCGAGGGTCAGTCCGGCTGTGCTCACTTGCGCGACCAGCGCAACATTGAACGTGATGCGGCGGATGTAATCCACGTCGCTCAACGCCTGGCGCACATACGCGCCTGCTACCGGAGCACCCACAAAGCCCGTCTGGCCGGTGTAATCCACGTCCAGCGCGACGATCGAGCCGGCCGTGAACTTCGCCGCGTCGGCTGAGGCCAGTAAGATCGATGTCGCCGTCGAACCGGTCTGCGGAACCACCGCCGCCGTTGCTTTCGCTCCGTCGGCTGCCAGCCTTGCGGCGCTCGCCGGTGCAAGCAAGTTCATATGTTGCGAGCCTGTCGCCAGCGCCATCGTAAGCTTGGTCCAACTTAGAAACTGGAGACTCACCTGTGCCTGCACGGTTTCGCGCACCTGCTCGAGCGTTGAGGCCGGAATGCCTGTCAGTAGCGGCGCCGTCTTACTCGCCGGCTTGCGCACAAAATCCTGAATCCATCCCAGGCTGATCCATGGAGCGGGCGGCGCGTCGAGGCTGAACCGGCCCTGTTGCGATGGGTCGAAGAGCACCGGCGTTTGCGTGGCCCGGTTCACCGGTGCAAAGTATGCTCGCACCCGCCGCGCCACTGGCGCCGCAGCGGAAAACCATGTTTCGGCCATTTACTCCCCCTGTTCCTGGTAGCTGTAAACCATTACACTTGCGCTGCGGCTGAGCCGGTCGCGTTGCGTGACAACGGGCGAAAACACGGGCTCGTCCCAAAACACCTGCGTCAGCATGGCGGCCGGCGGCGTGGCCGTGTAATTCAGCTTGGGTGTGTAGAAAGGCTCGAGCATGGCAATCAATTCCTCGTCCATCTCGCTTAATGCCCGGCCGCGGTCCAACCCTCCGAAACTCTGCGTTCCGCAAGTCTGGTAGATTACTTCGCATTGTTCGGCTGCCATGGTCGACGGCAGGTCCATATCGGCGCCCAGACCGAGCCAGCGCAGAATGAACACGTCATCTGGAAGCTGGCCAAAGGGCGCTTCTGCCTCCTCAACCAGAATTCCCGGCCGCACCGCGCCGCGCAGCAGGATCGTCCGTTCCGGATTGATCGTGGTCAGCCGCGTGCGCAGCGCCATATAAAACGAATCTTTCGCATTCTGCATTTGTGCTCCGCACAGTGAACAGTGGACAGTGATCAGTGATCAAAAAAGGCTCGGTCCCAATTACGCTTCCTGGCCTTCCCGATCATTTTTGGGTCGCTGTTTGTTGTCGATCGAGGGCCAGTCGTCGCAAAGGCGTTTTGCAAATCATCGATCGAGTCTCATGGTCCCTCGTTCCGTCGTTCCCTGCCTTTACATCGCTTGCCGGCGCGCCTCGCGCAACAGCAACCGGTAGAGATACACCTGGCCGAATGCTTCGTTCGATGCGATCGACTCAATCAGATAATCCTGTCCGGCCACGGTGACCGCCAGCGTCATGGCGAAGAGGGATTGCGCCGAAGCCAGATCGAGCGTGTTCACTTGCTGCTCCACGCTCGTTGCCGACACCAGAAGCTCCCACTTCGACTCGCCGCCCTCCTGCCATGCCGGCCGCAGCTTGCGCATCAACACCGGACTTACCGGAACCTCGGCAAAGGTGGTTGCCACGAGCCCGACCTCCGACATGCCGGTATCGGTGCTTGTGCCCGTTACTCGCAGAAGGGCCGTGGTTCCCGTCACGCTGCGCAGCAGCGCATCGGCCAGCATCCGTGGCGCTCCCGAGGGGTTGCGCGGCGCTGTATCGCTCATCGTTCACCCCAGCCTGTTCGCAACGTACGGATTCAGCCACGCCTGCACCGTTTCGTCGATCAGCGAACTTGAGAAATACTTCATTTGCATGGTGTCGATCCTGCTCATGCTGGCATTCAGCGCCGGAGTGGCCTGCGCGTTGCGTACAACCTGCGCGCACGCCGACTTCACGTCGTCGCCGATCGTCGCCAATCCCGCCGTGTACGTGACCTGCACCTCGTTGTAGGGCAGCCCGAACACATTCCAGGGCAACGTTATCTCTCCGGTGTTGGGATCCAAGTCCACAAGCGTGGGATCGATGTTCGCCCACTGCCCGGGCAGCGAAAACGCCCACGCAATCTCAAACAGCGGTTCCTGCGGGAGCTCTCCGCGCCTGGGCTTGGCGTACCGGCCCTCGATGCCCACCAGCGGCGTGGTCGCGGGCGCAAGCGGCGCCAGGGGCAAATAGCTCAAGCGCACCGTCTGTGCGCCGGCGGTCACGCGCAGGCGCTCGATGTACTGGATGATGTACAGGTCCGGCCGCCTGCAGTAACTGTTGATCAGTGCCGTCGCGGCCGTAATCCAGTCCGCCGTAGTCCCAGCCGACAATCCATAGTTCGGGTAATCCGCTGGCTCGAGATATGCCATCGCGTGTCCTTTCACAAAAGCAGGGACTAAGGGACTAGGCTGACGCGGTAAGCGGCAGCTCAAATCCTCGTTCCCTTAGTCCCTAAGCCCCTAGCCCCTGTTTCTCCTACCGGTCCACCAGCACCTGGATGTGCGCGAAGTTAGCGCCCTTGACCACCGGAGCGCCGAACTTGACCGCGACATACTGGTAGGTCAGCGAGTTCGGCAGCCCGAGTTGGAAGATGCGCGGCGTGGGATCGCCAAGCCAGTGATACTCGATCAGATCCTCGGTGACGATGTAAGCCGGATAGGTACCGGGGGTGTAGGTGCCGCTGGAGGTGGTGCCGGGAGTGTAAGGCAGACTCCAGTCGGGAATCAGCGGCAAATCGCCGGCCTGCGTCGAAAGCATCTTCACGCGGAAGCCGCCAGTGATCTGGTCCGTGTTCAGAACCACGTTGTACTCGCTCTTCATCTCCTGATCGATCAGGTCCAGCAGCACAGGGTTGGCGTAGATTGCCGTCGGCCGCACATAGTAGCCGGTCGCGGCCACCATCTGCGCTACGGTGGTTTTGATCGTGTCCACGATCTTCATCGAGGTGGTCACGGTCACGGAGTTGCCGCCGGCCGCGATCTGCGCCGCGCAGCCCATGTACTGATTGTTCGTGGTATCGGTCAGGCTGGTTTCGGTGCCGTTCCACAGGGCCACGTCGTGCGTCACCATCACGCCGCTCACCGTGTCCACCAGGTCCTTGGCCTGCAGATAGGCAAACTGCTTCTGCTGGTCGCCCAGCTCAATGTCGAAGAGGTTGTAGTTGATCTGCGCCACGATGGCCTTCAGCATTACTGCCATCTCCGTACGCGAGGGCGTAACCGTCGGGGGGACCAGCGCGCGTGGAGGCTGGAAGCCAGCCGTACCGGGATTGGGGATGGCCGTCTCCTCAAAGAATCGCGACGGATGGCCGGTTGCCGGAACCTGCTTGATGCGTTGTCCAAATGGACTTGACCGCCGGCAAATGTCGAAGATCTCGGTCTGATACAGCGGAACTTCGATAGCGCCCGGCCCGATGTAATCTGCTGCCGCGTGAATATTTGCAAAAGTTGCGTTCATAGGCTCTTTCCACCCCCTCCATGGGGCCCTTTCTCAGGTTTCAGGTTTCAGGATTTAGGTGTCAGGGTTCAGCGGTCATTGGTAAGGAAAGGATCGGCAATTCCGATCCCTGACCCCTGAAACCTGATCCCTGCTCTCACGCGATTGCGCCCGCACGCAGAAGTTGCGTCTTCACCGCGATGCGCTGTTCCAGGCTCAGGCCGTTCAACGCCGCATCCAGTGCGCGCACGTCCACCGGGCCGTCGCCGATGCCATGCTTGGCCAGCATTTCGGCCGTGGCTGCTGGCATGGTCCGGCGCAGCGGGTTCAGTGCGTTTTGCCCCGCCGCTGCTTTTACCTCGGCCAGCTCCCGCTCCACCGCGGCCAGCTTCTCGGCCAGCTCCGTCTCGCGCCGACTCTGCTCGACGGTCGCCGAAATCCTCTCCACCTCGCCGGACAACGTGCCCTGGCGCTCATCCAGCCAGCTCAGCGTTTTTTCCAGCAATGTGGTTGCGGCTTCCAGCCGCTCCACAACGCTGTTCTCGTCTGTTTCCATGTCCTTCCTTTCCTGTTCCATGAATTTCTCTCTGACACCCTGCTTATTCGCCAAGAAAAGGCCCCGCATCGCGGAGCCTCTTTGCTGACTTGCTAAACAGCTGACTCGCTGTCCTTCTAACTCGCCATGCGGAAGCTTGTCGCCCGGTAAGCCGCCTTTTCCCTCAGCAGGATCGCCGCCCCGGTAAAGGTGACGTGCGTCAGCTTCCACACCTCGGCCCTCATATCCTCCACGCGCGCGTCGGCCAGCTCGTAGCTCATGCCCATGGTCTCCGGCGCGTGCGCCGCGATGGCATGCGCCACCTCGGGAAAGTCGCGCGCGTACAGGTATCCGCGCACCACCAGCCGCGGCCCGACCACATCGGCCTCGGTCAGCAGTCCGATCTTGCGCCGCGCGTCGTGCCCGTCCCAGCCGGGCCGGTAGTCCACGGCCATGCCCAGCAGCGAGGGCAGCGCACCCACCGCCGCCTCGCGCGTCAACATCACGCGGTGCCCGCGCGCCCCCGCCGGCGCTCGGTCGCTGGCCGCATTCACCACCGTCAACACTCCCTCGAACGGCACCCGGTTGGGATGCCCGTCCACATGAGGAATCTGTACCGCCATCGCTTCCAATCGCATGTTCGCTCCGCTCCGCTGCGCTACGCTACGCGAGGGACTAAGGGACTAGTCCCTCAGTCCCTGCATTCATCGGCCCCAGCCCCCGCATCGCCCGCACCTCGTTCACCGTCAGCACGCCTGCCTGCAGCAGTTGCACCTGCACCTGCAATTCCGTCTGCTCGTCGCGCGCGCTCAGCTCGTTGAAGACGAACTCGAACTCGCGCCATCCCACGCATTTTCCAAATAGATCGCGCGTGATGTGCCCGGCCAGCAGCATGGCCAGCGGCGAGATGGCCCCGCGAAAAGCCTCGTCGGCCATCTCCGAGGCCGTCGATTGATTGACGTCCGCCTCCAGCCCCAGCATCAGCGGCGGCAGGCCAAACGCATTGGCCACCATCCGAATCAAGAACTCCTGCCAGGCCAGCCGCAGGTCCGCATCCGTTCCCTGCGCAAAGCGCAACACCTCCGGCTTCTGCTCGGTCGAAATCAGCGGCACGCGGCCCGTGCCCTCAATCTCGTCCTGCCACCAGCGGATCAGCCGGTCGTGCTGCGC
>Ga0326727_10000634_pt1 | contig 141913 bp, 102 predicted proteins | sample MB2enrmetagenome_FD_207643 | JGI IMG/M metagenome (GOLD analysis project Ga0326727, IMG submission 207643) | Lab enriched peat soil microbial communities from McLean, Ithaca, NY, United States - MB29MY | ecosystem: Environmental > Terrestrial > Soil > Wetlands > Peat | place: USA: New York... | reverse complement strand
CGATAAATTCAGTGACCAGGGTGAGCCAGTTGACAAAGAGCAGGTCAATGAGCGAGAACCATCCCCAGAAGGCGCCGAAACCGGCGAAGATGGCTTCGCCATGGCCCCTTTTGGTTACGGCCCCGAGGCGAACTGTCATCTCCTGAACATAGTAGGCCACCGGGATCAAGATCAGGAGGAACCAGATCAGATGATACCCGTACCTGGCGCCGGTGGCAGCATAGGTGGTAATGCCGCCAGCGTCGTTGTCGGCCACCATGACCACTATTCCAGGTCCGGAGATAATAAAGAAGAGGCTGATCGCCTTCCATATCCGGCGAAATTCGTAATAGATATTTGAATAGGTGGACATGGCGGAAATCTCCTTCATATCTGAGGCGCAGCCGGACTATTCCCGTAAAGAACATGACCATGAATTGGAAGATAAATTTCTTCCGGTTGCCGTATGCATGACAGCCTGAACGCATGTATGCCGACGCAACAAAAAACATTGCGGGAAAAAAGCGTAATCACGGAACAGGTCGAACTTGTTCTTTAATTTACTGGCAGAGACTATTGCTTTCCGTTGTACTCGCAGCGGAAAGCAACCGAAAGAGGGGAGATGAGGAAGGTATTTCGGAAAGACTTACCGCTGGAGGATATTATCAAAGCCAAAATTATCGCAACTATAACTACCCAATTGGTAGTACCACCACCTTTCAGATTGAACAATAAAAAAAGCCATGGGGATCCATGGCCTTAGAAAATAAGAGCTTGATTCCCCACTCGTAGATTTTCGGCAGTGCACAACGTAGGTTTCAAAACCAGCTACCTTAGGTAAAGCCTTAGGCCGACAATACCTGGTCTACCCATTGGCGTCTTTCGACATTTCCGGGCAGTAGCCTGTGTTTGTGCAAACGCCTCATGCTAACGAGGAACTGTCACATTCTATACTATAATTCTAAAATGATTGTCAACCTTCTTTTAATATTTTTTCCCTTTCCGGAATATTGCGGGAGGGAATTAGCCCGCTCACGAATCGACATCCCATCCTACCGCCTGACGAAGATCTCCCGCGCCATGTTCGTGTCAATGGCGAATTCAGAATAACCGACCCGGAAGATGTAAGAGGGGAAGGTCTGGATCAGGACGATCCGGTTGCCGGGGAGCACCCCCATTGCCATTAGCTTCTGCATTTTCTTGTTGTCTTCGGTCTGGATATAGGCGATCTCCCCTTCCTCGTTAGATTTGAGCTCGGTGAGCGGTACCACTCCGAGGTCTCCCTTCTGCCTCGCCTCGACACAACAGTCATCGGGGGGGATCGGCTTGCCGTGTGGGCAAGTGGCGGGATGATTCAACATGGTGCAAACCTTGACGTCCACCCCTTCATTGAGAAGGTGCTCGAACTGGCATGCCTTATCATTGCCGGTCTCCCCATGGATGTTGAAAACGTCCATCATGAGCCGTTCTGCCAGCCGGTGACGGCGGATGGTTCTGCGTCCCTCCTCCTTTCCCTCTTGGCGGAGATAGACCCTCCCATCCTTCACCTCGATGAAAGCAAGTGCGGTCAACTCCCGATAGGCAGGGTCGTCCGCTGCAACCTTGATCTTCTCCAGTTCCGCATATCCCTGCCCCATTTCTTCCACTACTATCCAGAGCGATTCAAGAATTTCTTCGGCCTTCTCCGATAATTTCATTTATTAACTCCTTAGATAAAGTTTCCGCTTATCAACATTAATCAAAAATTGTTACATTTCAAATTATTTTTTCATCAGTTTCTTCAACTTTTTCACTACATTCGGCTCCAACGGGTTTTCGTAGAAGCAGCGAGGACACCTCACCATATGGCATCGTTTCGGCATACCGCATCTGCCGCACCCCCTGATCCCTTCCGATTCCGGGAATTCGTATCCGCAGAAACCGCATATAATCGTTGTCATCTCAGGTAAACTCACAGATTGTGATCCATTTATCTTAGCCAATGCGTTACAAAATCCCCGTCACCAGCAAGAGCCGGTTGAGCCCCCAGCCGCTGCCAAAGGCAAGGAAACTGACGAACAGGCCGATAGCGAGCGACACCTTCAATCCCCGCTCTTTCTTCATGATAAGGAATTGGGCGACGCACGGAATGAACAGAGTCAAGGTCACGGCGGCCACGGTGAGCTGCCTGGGATTGAGCAGCCCCTTGGTCTGCAGGTCGTACAATCCGGCGGCGCCGTAATCGCGGCGGAAAAAGCCGAAGATGAAGGCAACCGCCGTTTCCCGGGGGAGACCGATAGAGGCCATCACCGGGGTCATCCAATCCACCAACGTGCCGAAGAAACGGGTGATCTTACCTAGCCACAAAAGCACCGAGGCAAGGATGAAGAGCGGCAAAATCTCCATGAAATACCACTGCATCCGTGTATAAGTCTTGGTAAAGATGTTGGAAAGCTGCGGCAGGCGCATGGGGGGAAGCTCCATGTAAAACATGGGGGTCTCTCCCGGCATCACCCTTGCTGCCAGTAAGCCGATGACGATGAAAATGAGGAGCAGGCAGATGGCCCAGACGAGAAGCGCGCCGGGCGCCTTGGAAAGGAGCGCGATGATAACCCCGAGTTGGGCCGAACAGGGGATCGCCAGGGCCAGCAGAAGCGTGGCAATGATCCGTTCCCGGGCTGTTTCCAAGGTGCGGGTTACCATCGTAGCCATGGTGTCGCAGCCGAAGCCGAGCACCATCGGGATTACCGCACGGCCGGTGAGGCCAAAATGTTTGAAGATCCGGTCCACAAGGAGCGCCAGGCGGGGAAAATAGCCGCTGTCTTCGAGGATCGAGAAAAAGAGGAAGAAGGTCGCCACTATGGGGAGGATGATCCCGACAGCGTAGCGGATCCCCAGGGTTATAACCCCGTATTCGCCAATAAAGAGTTCCTGGATCACCTCCCAAGGGAAAATTCCCTTGACGATGCCGGTAATCCAGGGATTGAAGTGCTCCTCGAATATACCTTTTTCCAGAAAATCGACCAGGGTCCCGGCGCCGAAGTCGCCTACGAACTTGTAGAGCCCGAAGTAGAGTACGATCAAAAGAAGCGGGATGCCGGTAAGGGGCCTCACCGCCCAGCGGGAAAGACGTTCGCCGAAAGTCACTCGTCGCTCTGCGGGGGCGGTAAGAGCTCCCGCCATTACACCCTTAACGATCCCCTTCCGTTCCAAGGAGAGATCGAGGTGGAACGATTCCCGGTGCGCGAATAAAATCTCTTTCACCAGCGCCGCGATGGTATCATACCGCCCCCCTTCGGTCCGACGCACGAGCGCGGCGACTTCTTCGTCTCGTTGCAGGAGCAGAAGCGCCAGGGCCTTACGGGAAAGTATATAGTCACCTTTGAGGAGATCGACAATCTCCTCGATGTCCTTTTCCAGCCGCCGGTTATAACCGAACACCGCATAATGGCCTCGGTCGTAGTGGGCTATTGCCTTGCGGATCTCCGCCAGGCCGCGCTTCTTGGCGGTCGCCGCGCCGATCACCGGGATGCCGAGCTTCTCCTCAAGGAGCGGTATATCGATAACCAGCCCCATCTGTTCCGCCTCATCCATGATGTTGACCACGAGCACCACCGGCAGCCCCGCCTCAACCAGTTGCAGGGTCATGGTCAGCATTCGCTCCAGGTTGCGCGCGTCCAAAACGTGGATCACCACGTCGGGAGTTTCATTTAGGAGTATCTCCCGCGCCACTCTTTCCTCCTCGGTGATGGGGAGGAGTGAGTACATACCCGGGGTATCGATAATCTCATACTGCTCCCCTTCGAGAATCGCGTTACCTCGGGCAACCTCAACGGATGTTCCCGGATAGTTGGAAACCGTCACATAGGCGCCGGTCAGGGCATTGAAAAGAACGCTTTTCCCGACGTTAGGGTTGCCCACCAGGGCCACTTTTTTCCCCTTGGTCGAAGCGCCGTCAACGGCTGTATGGTAGGAAGGTTTCTTCTTGAAAAAAGCCATATTATCGCTACCTCTTACTTCGTTTAATTGTAAATGACATTCACTTTCATATTTACTGGAAAAAATTTTCTCTGGCGAATCTGCCCAGAGATAGGGAATATTACGAAGGTAGCAGCAAGCGGCTAAATGCTAGTTTTTCACTTCCGGCAATTTGCGCAGATCCCGTACAGTTCCAGCTTGTGGGTCTCGATGAGAAAGCCGTAACCGCCGGCCACATCGGCCTGGAGCTTTTCAATGGTCTCGTTCTTGAACTCGATAATGGTCCCGCAGCGGGTACATACCAGGTGATCGTGATGCTCCCCCTCGGCCACGTGCTCGTAACGAGTCTGGCCGTCGCCGAACTGGATTTCACGGGCGATCCCCGATTCGGCGAAAAGCTTCAGGGTGCGATAGACCGTCGCATAACCGATCCGCGGGTTCTTGGCTCTGAGCTTCAGGTATAGCTCTTCGATGCTCATGTGGCGGTCCGAGGAGAGGAACGCGTCGAGGATCACGTCCCGCTGCCTGGTTGACTTCAACCCTTTGGTCGAGATAAACTGGCGGAAAATTTGCTTCTTGGCCCGTTTCACTTGCCCCCCAGATAATGAAAGTGATTTTCACTGTACGGAAGTTTTCCGGAGGTGTCAACTACTAATTTTGCCCGTCACTAAAATTTTCATATCACCGTTCCACAGCACAATCGTTTCATTACGCATGGGCCGTTGAGGGCGCGAGTTTATGATGAAAGTACGCGGATTCCGTGTAAAACCAGATATATCAATAAAGCAAGAAGACGCTCATCATTTTTACGGCTTCTGAGCTTTCTTGTAACGGGGCCAGATTTTGATGACCTTTTGGTATGAATTAATATATTTAAATTCTGCCGCAAAAAAAGCATGTCTTGGGGTATTATGTGTATCTTCTAAGGCCTCTTTGAGGCTACAGAATAATATTTTGATGAAAAATCAGAAGGTTTAACAATTATGCAACCCGGCATGTAAAATGCGCAATTAAAATTAAATATAATAAGCTAAAATTGATCCATCAGAAGGATTTTGAAATGAAAAAAGATTTTCCCACCATAATAGCCGCTCTTGTTGCAGTTTCTTTCACAGGCAATTTATTAGCGCTTAGATCATCAAGGCTGGCACCAATTCGGAGACAACCACTTCGAACTCTGCTGGTGAAGCGAGGGTAGTAAGAAAGGAGGTCAGAAAAACGTCAAGACGCGCAAGAAACATAAGAAAGTGTTGTAGAAACCACTCCGTATGCAAAATAACAACGGCTTCCCCTTATCTTTTAAATAGGGATGTATAATAACACTTGTGGAATTTGCGAATCTTCAGCTCGCGTTACACGAGGTATGGAGAATATACGAGAAAGATTTTGGTAACTCTTATCGTAGCAAGTCTTCTGTCAGCAACATCCGCAGCACCAGTGTTTGCCGACGATTGGTCGGATACTACCATGGAAGAGGCGGTGTATTCAATCCCTTTTGGCCAATCACCGCTGCACTGGCCATCCCTGCGGCCATCGCCGGAACCGTAGCTAGCCTTGCAGTACCAGAACCAGCGGGATACGGTTATGCTGCACCACCACCGGTACCTGTAGCACCGCAAGTGTATTCAAGGCCTGTAACATTAATACGCCCCGGGACCATATATAACTCCGAGGGGCTACTACTCACCGAGAGCGTACTATCACGCTAGAGGTTATAGGGCATATAGGAGCGGTTGGTAAATGGTACATAAACGTAGCCTGGCATAGGAACGGCTCTCTTGTTTAAGTGAGAAGTCCCCTGCCAATGTAAAAAGCCATTCGGGGACGGCATTTTGTTGACGGAGAGGCAAGATTGTAATTTATATGCCCATTGCAAACTAAACTTGCCAGCCATATAGAGATCCCCGCGGATATTTCAAATATGTTACATGTATTTTTTTGTATATATGCTATGGACAGTCGCAGAAAGTGACGACATGAGAGAAATGTTGATGCTTATCGGCATCGTGGCCGGCTGCTAATTTTTGCTGAGGTACATCCTTCCCCGTTTTGGGGTTTCCACCTGAATGGCCGGTTCAAGCACCCCCGGTGGCCGGGGGAAGAAAAAGAAGGAAATATAGTAAAGTGGTAGGAGTGTTACTCTAAGATCATCTCATTATTTGTCAGCCTTTACTCGTCAAAAGTTGCCAAGGAACTTAGCACTTTTTCGGAAGGTCAAGGCGATCAAGGGGAGACGAAAGGGCGTAGCGTCCGTCGCTACGCCGGACAAGTAATCCCGAAGATCAATTCCGAAATTTCGTAAATATGTTTGCTACTCTTACCGCGACGGCTCTTCCAGCGCCACCAGATACCCGTCCGGGTCAAAGCACCACAGTTCTTTCATGCCGAAAGGCTTCTTCTCTAACAGATGAAGTATTTCCAGCCCTTCATTATCGAGTGCATCGGCGATTTCCTCTATCTCCTCGACCCGGAAATGAAGGATCATCCCGACACCTTTCGGGTATCCGGTGAGGCGTTCCTCCAGTTCCGGCTGGAGCCGGATAACCGCATCTTCCTCGACGAATATCAACTCCCATCCCTCCTGCTTCATCACAAGGTGTTCCGGCGAACCGTGCATGGTGAAGGCACGCTGCACCGGCAATTGGAGAATACCCACGTAGAATGCCTCGGTAGTCCCCAGATCGGCAACCGTAAGCTGTAGGGTAAATATCTGGTTTTCACCTTTCATCCTTCCCTCTTCAGGCCTACCCTCCCCCGAAAAAGCTGGGAATGTAACGGCTTAGCCGCGACAGGTAGTTGCCATAGACCATAAACCCGACAATAACGAGGAAGATACCGGTAAATATCTCGAAGAGGCGAATATACTTCTTGAATCGGTTGAAAATTACCAGAAACTGGTGCATGGCCAGGGCCGCCAGAAAAAAGGGGATGGCTAGCCCCATCGAGTAGGCAAGCAAGAGCATGATGCCGCGATAGACGGTTTCCTCAATGGCCGCAACAGCCAGGATAGAGGCGAGGATCGGGCCGATACAGGGGGTCCAGCCGGCGGAAAAGGCAACACCGATCAGGAAACTCCCCACGTAGCCCGCGGGCTTGCTGTGGATGGTCACCCGCTTTTCGCCGAGCAGGAAGCGAATGGGGAAAAGACCTGTGAGATGTACCCCGAACAGGATGATCAGGACCCCGCCAATCCGACGGAGGAGCTTCATATGTTGCTGAAGAAAGCCCCCGATGAAAGTTGCCGAAGCGCCGAGAAGGACGAAGACGCAAGTGAAACCGGCAATGAAGAGAAGTGAATGGGTTATGATCTGCCGACGGACTTTATGGGTATGGTGTTCGGCCTGCAGATCGGCAAATGAGAGACCGGTGATATAAGTGATGTAGGACGGAATGAGGGGGAAAACGCAGGGAGAGAGAAACGAAAGGAGGCCCGCGATAAATGCGCCGATTATGGTGATATTGCTTGACTCCATGATTGTCCCTCAGGTTTAGGTTCGAGGTTGGTTTTTTTAACCTGAACCTGCCTCATTTCATAGTTTCATTAAGGAATTTCACGACCTCCGGGGCGCTCCAGTCCAGGGGGCCAATGACCTTTTTTATTATAACACCCTTCCGGTCGATGACAAAGGTTTCCGGCACTCCGGTTATGCCATACATTTTGCCAATGGCCCCATTGCTATCGAGGTACGCCGGCAGGGAAGTATTTGCCTGCTTGAAAAAGGCTTCGACAGCCTCTTTGCCTCCCTGATCGATGGAGATCGCCAGCATCCGGAACGGTTTACCGTCCATGAGCCTGTTCAGGGCCGCCATTGACGGGACCTCCTCACGACAGGAAGGGCACCAGGTCGCCCAGAAGTTGACGAGTAACACTTTCCCATTCAAGTCTGAAAGTCTCGTCTCTTTTCCCACAAGGTCCCGAACTGTGAAATCGGGCGCGGCTTTCCCTTCCAAGGCAAGCTGCGGCGCTTCTTTGCGGGAACAGCAGGTAAGGGCGATGATACTGAACAAAAGGACAATCTCAACAAGTCGCTTCATCTTTTCCGCTCCTCAAGGGTGATATGGTTTTTTCCATCCGGTAGATGAGAGTATGTCGCGGGATCCGCAGGGACAGTGCCGCCGCGGTCTGGTTCCAGTCGTTTCTCTCCAGCGCCTGTGTGACTATTTCTCTCTCCAGTTGTACCAGAGGGGTACCCCTCGGCGGGGAGGTTGATCATGGCGTCCGTAACTGCTTTCCTGCCGCGGATCTTATCCGGCTGATCAGCCTCCCCGATGAGGTCGCTGCTGCGCATAATGAGCAGGCGTTCAATGGTGTTTTCCAGCTCCCTGATATTAGCCGGCCAGGGATAGCGCTGCACGGCCTCAATGGTATTCGTGGCAAACCGGATCAATTGACCACCATGCTTGGCTAAAAAATGCCTTACTAGGAGCGCGATATCCTCTTTTCTCTCGCCTAAGGGAGGAAAGTGGATCGGGATGATGGCGAGACGATAATAGAGATCCTCCCGAAAACTCCCCGCCGTAATGGCCATCCCCAGATCGCTGTTGGTCGCCGCCGCGACTCGTACATCAATCTTTCTCGGGTTATCCCCTCCTACCGGCTCGACGATCCTTTCCTGCGATGCGCGCAGTAGCTTGGGTCGCAGTTCGACAGGGAGTTCTCCAACTTCGTCGAGAAACAGGGTCCCGCCGTCGGCCATCTGGAACTTGCCAGACTTGTCCCGGACCGCGCCGGTGAAAGCCCCCATTTACATGTCCAAATCAGTTCGGATTCCAGGAGGTCCCTGGGGATGGCTGCGCAGTTTATGGCTACAAAAGACGCGGCGCGGCGGGAAATCAGTGAGTGGATCGCCCTGGCCACTAGTTCCCTGCTGTTCCCTGATTCGCCAGTGATCAAGACGGTCGCCTCGGTCTCGGCCACCTTGCGTACGATATGGAATACCTGCTCCATTTGCCGAGAAATCCCGATGATGATCCAAAACTCGACTAGCTCGGTCAGTTCCTCCTTGAGGCGTTGGTTCTCCTCAGACAAACCCCGCATCTCGAGAGCCTTCTCCAGTGAAGGCCTGAGCTCGTCCCGGGTTAAACGGCTTGGTGATATAATCGTAGTCACCAAGCTTCATCGCCTCGACTGCGGTATCCACCGCGCCGAAAGCGGTAATGACGATGGCCGGTGTCTGCGGCATGCGTTCCTTGACTGCCGCCAGTATCTGGAAACCGCTTATCCCCGGCATTTTCAGATCGGTTATCACCAACGCTGGCCGCTGCTCGTCAAACAGCTTGAGCCCCGTCGCAGCGTCGGTGACGACGAGCGCCATATAACCCGCCTCCTGCAGGTTATACTCCAGCACTCGGCGTATAGAGGTATCGTCATCGATTATCAGGATCTTGCGCATATACTCATTTTTGAGTTTCATATTTCATGTTGAAAGTATAAGGGGTCTTATTCATGTTTCAAGTTTCGGGTTTTTCAGCTTGTTATGTTCCTGGGTTCGGACCTGGGCTTCCAACCTGAAAACATGTATCTCGCCTTTATTCAGGCAGCCGGACGCGTATGGTCGTCCCTTTCCCCACCGGACTTTCCACTTCGATGATCCCGCCGTGTCTTTCGATGATCTTCTTGGTAATGGAAAGCCCCAAGCCGGTTCTCCCTTTCTTGGTGGTGAAAAAAGGCTCGAAAATCATTGGCAGCGTTGGCGGGTCAATCCCCTAACTGGAATCGGCGAAACCAAGCAGGTTTTCCTGCCAGGCGCTGCAGTGAGCAGAGTTTACGTCAGATAATGGAGGAGACTGATCCCGATGATGGAGTAGGCCAGTATCGCAGCATGCAGAAGATCCGATCTCTTCATGACGACACTTTTAGCCCAGTAGTGTGTGGAAAGCAAGAAGATTATTGGTTGGAAAGGAGATGCAGTGGAGTAAGGGGAGAAATGTTCCGGGTCACGCTCCGGATTAAGAGCGGACCCCTTTACCCCTTTTAGGATTCCCCCGGAAATCGTGCATAACCTTGCGGCTGCTTATGGCAAGGGGAAGGAGCTTTTCATGCCTGGCAAGGGCCTCTTCCAGAGACGCCCCGTCATTGATAATGATGTCGTCTTCACCAAAGTGGGTTTTAGCAAAATGACGGCCATCCTCCCGACAGAAAACCATAATCTGATATCTGTCACCATGAAGCACAATTTCCGTTTTGTGAACAAGGATTTCTTCAGACATTTCCGCTCTCCATGAAAAGTGCATTTTGCATAACACTATCTCGGATGAATTATCAGCAACAATTATACCAAATGGCTAACGTAGGAGAATGGTTGATTTTATATGGAGTGGCAGAGGAAAAACTGTTATTTAGCGGGGGAATCAGGTTATTTAACACGATGCACTATGTAGTCGGCAAGATTGAGCAGCGCAGCCTTCTCGGGCGAATGATCAAAAATATCGAGGCACTTCTTGGCACGGCAGCTATATTCCTTCGCCATCTCCAGCGTATAGTCAATCCCGCCGTATTTGCCAACTATTCCAAATATCGTCTTGAAATCATCCTTAGCGATATGCTCTTTCCTTATAACATCGGCAATCTGTCCCCTTTCATCAGCCGTGCATTTTTTCAGGGCGTGGATTAGCGGCAGGGTGATCTTCCCCTCTTCCAGGTCATGGCCGATGCTCTTGCCGAACTGTTCTTCGCTGGAGCTGTAATCGAGGCTGTCGTCCACCATCTGGAAAGCGATCCCCAGTTCCATCCCGAATTCGCGCAGGGCGGTCTCGTGTGCTGGAGAGACTCCACCCATTATCGCCCCCGCCTGACAGGCAGCGGAAAGAAGGATGGCGGTCTTGCAACGCACCACATCGATATACTGATCCTCGGTAATGTCCGGGTTTTTAGTGTAAATCAGTTGCAGCACCTCTCCCTCGGCAAGGACGGTGGTGGCGTTGGCGAGAAGTTTCAGAATATTCAGGTCACCGTCCGCCACCATGAGAGCAAAAGATTTGCAATAGAGAAAATCCCCCACCAGCACCGAAGCCTGGTTGCCCCACAGGGTGTTGGCGGAGGCAAGCCCCCGGCGCAAATTAGCGTTGTCCACCACGTCATCATGGAGAAGGGTGGCCGTGTGAATGAATTCGATTACGCTGGCTATCGGCACATGCCTGTTGCCGCGATAACCACTGAGATACGCCGAAAGGATCAGTAGCATCGGCCGGATCCGTTTGCCTCCGCTGGAAATTACATATTCCGACACCTTTTGAATGAGCGGGACATCGGAATGCAGGTCCTTCTTGAACTGCAGTTCCACGTTTTTCAGGTCTTCCCCGATAAGAGCAAACACAGCTTCCATTACCAACCTCTTTGGATTAATGCGCTCATACTATAGGAACTGCAACTCCTTTGTCAAAGCATTTCTGGAAAGCCTCTTTCTACCCCCCTTTTATCCCCCCTTTGTTAAGGGGGGCCTGAAGATTGAACATATTCGATTCAAGTATATGCGTACAGTAAGGTATTTTTGCGATGTAACTTTTCAAGAAGTCTGTAATAGGCGCTTCGCTGATTTCCTTTCGGAGCCTGAAGACCGAATTAACTTCTCATTATATTTACGCAACCCGCGCCGAGGCACGCATGGATATCAATGAGTACATTGAAATGTTTTATAACAGTGACAGTCTTCACTCCTACTTGGGATACCTCTCCCCAGCTGAGTTTGAAGAGCAATACTGGAAATTCCAAAAAGCGGCTTAACCACGTTCTGTAAGGTTTAGGGGCAACCACTAAAAGACGAAGAGAGTGGGGACCAGCCCCCTTTTGACACGAATCATTATTGAGCTCTTTGCACCGTATGTCGCGTCATGCTCCCCCAAAATCAATCTTCGTCGTCTGCCAGGGGATCGTGCCACCTTTTCGATCCGCTTCAGGAGAAAACCGCTCTTCGCCGCATTTACTCCTTCCTCCCGCGGGGGCGATAAAACACAATAGGGCATATTTGCGACATCGACCGACAACCTCTACCTGCTCCAGCGGCTTGACAAGGACTGTGCGATTACACAGACTGCCGTCAACAAGAACTATCATCTTCCTTCCCATTTTACCCAGACGGTCAAGATCGCGTCTCAATCCATTGATGATCTTCAGCCCCTGATAAGAGCATGAACCTTCACAGCCTTCTTCTATGCCGATCGCTCTTCGGAGGTTACTATCTTCCCCGGCTTTTTGCCCGCCAGGCATTCCACAAAGCTGACAGGATAACCGCGAGCGTAGAAATGCCCTCCCGGCAGTGAGGGAAGATATGGGATCCATGAATGGACCAAAAACCGTACATGAAGTTGACATGGAACAGCGGCAAGAGTGAATCCCGTTTCTAAAAGGCCAATTTCATCTTACAGCGGCTCTGGGCAAGCTTGGTGTCGTCAAACGCCGCGCACACCGGTTGACCGACTGAGTTTCGCGTATGATACCCGTTCAGAACCGAAGTGGACAACCAAGCAGGGTCACATTGACTACGGGAAAACATCTGGTGGTAAGCGCCAGTTCTGATGCTGACATCCGACCGCGTAAAGGGAGAGAGAGATGGCGCGCCGCCCCAAGGCGCAAAAAATACCCCTTTGTTTCTGACCCAAAAGTCTGTGCGCAGGCAGCCTGCAAAAGAGAGTTAATCTGTTCGCATAGCTTATCTCTCACCTTGTTTTCAGTGCAAAGGTGTTTTGCCGGTACAAATGAATGATCCGCCTTCATCACTTTTTTTGAGAGAGCGGAGACTAGGGACTCCCCTTCCAGCTTTACACCTAACTTCCTTTACGTATCGGCAATTATCTGCGAAAAATGGAGTGGTTCTCCGGCAGGTGAATGTACGTTTAGCACAATATCTATTTAGTGACATACTCTGGCCACGTGGTTTCTCTACCTCAGCGCCTCCCAGAAGTCTCTTTAGTGCCTTCATTTGTGCTTCCATGGAAACGACCTTGATATCTAGCATTATGTGCCGAATATCATCTTTTTCCTTTTTGGCATCCTCCAAGAATGGATTTATACTGAGAAATATAATGTTAACATAATAGCTGTATGCATATTGAATACTCCTTGTAGTTCATACAAAAGTAGCCAAGCTCCAGCCCGCCCTTTTTTAAAGGAGGGAGTAGACCGGTGGTCGCGTTTTTGCACTCTTTTGACAGGAATGTGGAATTCATATTTATGCCCTGATCATCACGAGCAGCATCTTGAATTGCTTCGGAGCCCTCAGGGCATGGGGCTGGTTGGCGGGCATGATAATGATCTCGCCTGCCTCGACTTGATGGACGACACCGGCAATGTTTATCTCCGCCGCCCCGTCGATGATCTGGACAAAGGCGTCAAAGGGGGCCGTATGTTCACTCAGTCCCTCCCCCTCGGCAAAGGCGAAAACCGTAATCGTACCCACCTTTTTGTCGATAAGCGTGCGGCTCACTACCGCCCCTTCCTGATAGGCAATTAAAGACGCTAATTTCAGCGGACGACCGATAATGCCGCCTTTTTCCGTGGTCATGATTCGTCCCTCCTTCTGATACAACTCTACTATGCAACGGCTTTAAAGCAATTGACACATTGAAATTCTTTGGAAAAACGGTTAAGCCAAGGGGAAAATTCTCCCACTGCGAACACATGCAAATTTTCTGGTATAATTATTCCCAAGCGTAAATATTTTTGCAGGAGACCACGGCTGGAGTTATGTCAGAAAGCAGGTATGTCAGACACAAATATTTGCTCTAATATCCATGTAATATATAGAAGTATTCTGTCGAATCTCTGTTTTACTTCTGGCAAAAACAGGGAGGTGCCCCATGATTCCCCTAACCAGTGACGGCACCGAGGTGATATTCGACAGTGGAGAATGTTCAGTTATGATGAGAACCGCATAATCCGCAGGTTAATCAGCTAAGTACTCTGCAAAATGTCGCTGCATTAATGAAAAGTTCAATTAAAAGGAGACAGTATGGAAGAAAGAACCGGAATTATCACATTCAAAGGCAATCCCTTCACCCTGCTCGGACCGTCGCTCAAAGCCGGCGACAAGGCGCCCGAATTCCGGGTGGTAGATACCTCCATGACACCGGTAACGCTCGCCGATTTCAGGGGGAAAATCAAGATCATTAGCGCCGTTCCTTCTCTCGACACGCCGGTATGCGACATGGAGACCCGCAGATTCAATCAGGAAGCGACACACTTCCCCGACAAAGTAGTGATACTCACCATCAGCATGGACCTCCCCTTTGCCCAGGCACGCTGGTGCGGGGGTGCGGGTATCGACCTGGTGAAAACTCTCTCCGATTACCAGGAACGGTCCTTTGCCCTTGCTTACGGTGTCCTTATCAAGGAGTTACAACTCCTCACCCGCTCCATATTCATCTTGGACATCACCGATACCATCCGCTATATCCAGTTTGTGAGGGAAATCACGGATGAGCCAGACTATGCCGACGTGCTGGGAGCGGTAAAAAGGCTTTTATAGTCCGCTATGCCGGAGAAATCCGGCAAGCCCAGGGGAGCATCCATGCCGCGCGACATACCAGTGGGAAACGGGACTCTTCTGGTCTGTTTCGATCATAACTACGCCATCCGCGATCTCTATTTTCCCCATGTGGGGCAGGAGAACCACATGGGAGGACGACTGTCGCGCTGCGGGGTCTGGGTCGGTGGGCGCTTCGCCTGGATCGGGCCAGGGTGGGAGATAGATCTTCGCTACGAGACCGACACCCTGATTACCCGGGTGAGCCTCTTTCACCGTGATCTCGGGCTTCTACTGCTCTGCCGCGATGCGGTCGATTTTCACGAAAGCATCTACCTCCGCGAGATCACAGTGGAGAACATGCTCCCGGAAGAGCGGGAAATTCGCCTCTTCTTCGTTCAGGACTTCAGCATTTCCGGCAACAGCGTCGGCGACACGGCCGCTTTCGATCCCGAAACTGGCGGCGTGGTGCACTACAAGGGGGCTCGTTACTTCCTGGCAAATGCCTGGGTCCCCGGGATGGACGGTCTTGCCCAGTACGCAGTGGGGCAGAAAGAGGGGGCAGGTCGGGAAGGAACCTGGCGCGACGCCGAGGACGGCATCCTGTCCGGTAACCCCATCGCCCAGGGTTCGGTCGATTCGGTAATCGGACTCACCCTCTCCCTGCCAGGGGTTTCCCGCTGCACCTTATACTATTGGTTGGCGGCCGGGGAAAGCTGGGAGATGGTGCGCCGGCTCGATGCCCTGGTTAGACACAAAAAAGCTCTAGGACTGATCAAGCGCACCAGTGATTACTGGAATCTCTGGGCTCGCAAAGAGACCCCCAAGATGGAAGGGTTGCCAGCAAAAGCGGCGGAGCTCTATCGTCGCAGCCTCCTTTTACTCCATACTCAGATCGACTCTGCGGGAGGTATACTGGCGGCCAATGACTCGGACGTTGTCCAGTTCAACCGCGATACTTATTGTTATATCTGGCCGCGGGACGGCGCGCTTGTGGCCAACGCCCTCGATCTGGCGGGATATCCGGATATGCCCCGGAACTTCTACCGCTTTATCGCCGGGATCAGCAAGCCGGAAGGGTATCTCCTGCACAAGTACAACCCGGATGGCACTCCTGCTTCCTCCTGGCACCCGTGGTTCGCGGATGGGAAGCCGCAGCTGCCGATCCAGGAGGACGAGACCGCCCTGGTCCTCTGGGCACTCTGGCACCACTTCGTCATATATCGCGACATAGAATTCATCAAGCCTCTCTACAAGCCACTCATAAAGAACGCAGCGGACTTCATCTGCTGCTACCGTGATCCGGGGACTGGTCTTCCCGCCCCCTCTTATGACCTGTGGGAAGAGCGGCGCGGCATCCACTCTTTCACCGTTGGGGCGGTTTTTGGCGGATTGACCGCTGCGTCACTGTTTTGCACGGTTTTCGGTGAAACGGAGAGGGCCGAACGTTACCGCAAGGTGGCCGCGGAGATACGCGACGCGGCCACTACCTACTTATGGCGGGAGGAATCGGGGCGCTTCTGCAGGATGGTTTCATACAATGAGAAGAATGAATTGATCGTGGACGACACTTGCGATGCGAGTCTCTGGGGGCTTTACGCCTTCGGCCTTTATTCGGCCTCCGATCCTCGCATTACAGCAACTTTCGATGTGTTGCGGGAGAGACTGTGGGTCAGGACGGAGGTCGGGGGGATGGCCCGTTATGAAGGAGATTCTTTCTACCGGGTAAGCACGGATTTGCCGGGGAACCCCTGGTTTATCACCACCCTCTGGCTGGCCGATTACCTGGTGATTCGGGCAGTAAGCGAAGAGGAGCTGGCCGAGGCGATCAACATCCTCGGCTGGGCCGCCGACCACGCTCTTCCTTCCGGGGTATTGGCGGAACAGGCCGACCCCTTCACCGGCGCGCCTTTATCCGTCTCTCCCCTCACCTGGAGCCACGCGACTTTCGTCGCTACAGCCCAGCGACTTGTCCGCCGCCTAGGGAGGCTCAGGGAATGTCCCGCGTGTGGACTCCCCTTGACCTCCGAAAGCCGCCGTGAAGATTGGCTCGAAAAGATGTTCGGCGAGGCGTGTGATGCCATTCATGGCATCTGCCGGGTATAGCGGGTTATCCCGGCAAGCCGGCTTATCTTTTCTTTATCCTTTTCGGGAAGACTTGAAGAGCGGGCCGAAGTAGTGTATCTTGCCTGAAAAGCGGCAATTAGGCTCTCACGTTCGAAAATCGCAAAGGGAACCGTTTATGGATCAACCCCCGCTGATACTTCCGCAGACGGAGGAAAACCGCTCCCTGTTGGCGAATGTCCACCCGTCGGGGTGGGTGAACCCAGAACCTCTTGAGTGTTACAACCTGGTGGTAATCGGGGCGGGAACCGCCGGCCTTGTCTGCGCTGCTGGGGCCGCATCCCTCGGGGCAAAAGTGGCGCTCATCGAGCGGCATCTTTTGGGCGGCGACTGCCTCAACTACGGCTGTGTTCCCTCCAAGGGGATAATACGCACCGCCCGCGCCGCTAATGACGTGCGCAACGTCGTTGAATTCGGCGTAACTGGCACGGATAAAGCAGGTATAGACTTCGACGCAGCTATGGCGCGGGTGCGCCGGCTCCGTGCGGAGCTAAGCCCCCATGATTCGGCGCAACGCTTCCGCGATGAGCTGGGGGTGGATGTCTTCTTTGGTGTGGGGAGCTTCACCGGGCCTGACACCATCGCGGTGGAGGGGAAGCTGCTCCACTTCAAAAAGGGGGTCATCTGCACCGGGGCGCGTGCCGCGGCCCCACCCTTTCCGGGAATCGAGGAGACGGGCTACCTCACCAACGAGACAGTATTTTCTCTGACCGAGCTTCCCCGCCGAATAGCCGTCATCGGCAGCGGGCCGATCGGCTGCGAAATGGCGCAGACCTTCGCCCGGCTGGGGAGCACGGTCACCATCATTGAACGGGGAGACCACATCCTCCCCCGCGAAGACCGGCATGCCGCGGAGATAGTGGAGAAAGCTTTCCGTCGGGACGGTGTCCACATCGCCCTGGAGACAAAGACATTAGCCGCGGCCCTCAAGGGAAGCGAAAAGGTCATCATTGCCGAGCAGGGAGGAAAACGATTAGAAATCACCGTTGACGAAATCCTCGTCGGTGTCGGCCGGGCGCCGAATGTCGAGGGACTGGAGTTGGAGAAGGCGGGGATCGCCTTTGACACGCGCCAGGGAGTGAAGGTTGATGCGATGCTCCGCACCTCAAACCCGCGTGTCTTTGCATCCGGAGATATCTGCTTCCCTTACAAATTCACCCACACTGCCGACGCTCTATCCCGGATCGTCATCGCCAACGCCCTTTTTATGGGAAGGCAAAAGAGTTCCGTGCTTGTCGTCCCCTGGTGCACTTACACCGACCCGGAAGTGGCGCATGTGGGGATGTACGAAGGGGAAGCGCGGACCCGGGGGATAGAGGTGACGACCCTCACAGTGCCACTTTGCGAGGTGGACCGGGCCATTCTCGACGGCGAGACGGAAGGGTTTGCCCGGGTCCACCTGAAGAAGAATAGCGACAAGATCCTCGGCGCCACCATCGTCGCGCGCCATGCAGGCGAGATGATTGGTGAGTTATCCCTCGCCATGACCGCCGGGCTTGGGCTTTCCGCCATCGGCATGACTATCCACCCCTATCCGACCCAGGCGGAAGTAATGAAAAAGCTGGCCGACTCCTGGAACCGTACTCGGCTAAAACCACTGGTGAAGAAGGCACTGGAGATATGGCTCAAGTGGCAGAGGAATTAGTACAGTTTCTGGTTTCTGATTGAAAGTTAACTGAAAACCTGAATCCAGAAACTTGAAACAAGCAGCATTAAACTTGAAACTTGGCATTCTTAAAATCCCATGAACAAAAAAAAGCTACTCATCATTATCGTCATCGCCATCCTCGTCGCCCTATTCTTCTACTTCGATCTGGGGCGCTTTTTCACCCTGGAGGAGCTTAAGGAGCATCGAATGCAGCTCGTGGCCTTTAATGCCGCGCACCGGGTGGCAATGGTGGCGGCGTTCATGGCGCTCTACGTGGTCCAGACGGCGCTGTCGCTCCCTGGGGCGGCAATTCTCTCGCTTGCCGCAGGTGCTATTTTCGGTGCGGTCATGGGGACTGTATACGCCAACATCGCAGCAACGTTCGGCGCCACCCTGGCCTTCCTCATCACCCGCTATATCCTCCACGATGCAGTGATGCAGAAATTCGGCCTAAGACTGGAAAAGTTGAACTCTGAGCTGGAGGCGCGGGGCCTCAATTATTTACTCTTCCTACGGCTCGTACCGCTCTTCCCCTTTTTCCTAATCAACCTGGCCGCCGGGTTGACACGTATACCGCTCCGCACCTTCGTGATCGGCACCATGCTGGGGATCATCCCCGGCGGTTTTGTGTACTGCAACGCCGGGGCGAGCCTGGCCACCGTAACCACGCTCAGGGAAGTCGCCTCGCCAAGGGTCCTCGGCTCTTTTGCCCTGCTCGGGCTCTTTGCGCTCGTGCCGGTGGTTTACAGTAAAGTTAAAGGGACAAGGGCCTAGCGGTCAGCGGCTAGCTTAATCAACTAAGGAAACACATGGTAGCTGCCTTCAAAGAACGCCTTCAGGGAATCAATCCTGTCTATATCAAGTTTGACACCCTGCAGACCCTCCAGGTTAACCTTGGCAACCTTTGCAACCTCTTTTGCAGCCATTGCCATGTCGGAGCCTCCCTTAACGGGAAGATGGTCATGGAGAAAGAGGTCATGAAGAAGGTTGCCGGTTTCCTCGCCAGCCGACCCGGGTTGATCCTCGATATCACCGGCGGCTGCCCGGAGATGAATCCCCATTTCCGCTTTTTAGTCGAGGCGACCCATGGGCTTTCACAGCGCCGCATCGTCCGGAGCAACCTGACGATAATAACCGAACCTGGCATGGAATGGTTGCCGGAGTTCTATCGGGATCAGCGGCTCGTCATCACCGCTTCACTCCCCTGTTATTTGGAGGAGAACGTCGATCGGCAGCGGGGAAAAGGTGTCTACAACCGGATCATAGAGGCCCTGAAAAGGCTGAATATGCTAGGCTACGGCAAAAAGCTGGAACTTAACTTGGTCTACAATCCTATGGGGAATTATATCCCCGGCTCGCAGAAAGAGCTGGAAGCAGCCTATAAAACAGAGATGCTGGAGCGGCACGGCGTTGTTTTCAACCAACTCTATACTATCACCAATGCCCCCATTGGCCGTTTCCGCGAATACCTGGAAGCCCAAGGAGCCTATGAGCGTTACCTGAACCTGCTAGCCACGAACTTCAACCCTGACACCGCCGGCAATATCATGTGCCGCACCCTGGTGAGCGTTGATTGGATGGGGTTTCTCTATAACTGCGATTTCAACCAGGCGATCGGCCTCCCCATAACCAATAAAGAGAAGGGAATACTCAAGATTGATGACCTTGAAGCGACGGCCATAAACGGCAATGAGCTCTTCCTGGCCCAGCATTGTTACTGCTGCACAGCAGGGGAAGGGTCAAGCTGCACCGGGGCGCTCATCACTGACCTAAAAATATAGATCAAGGGCGACAGACCAACGGGACATAGACTATAGACCAAAGTCATGCGTCTAATGCCACATAGTCTTATTTAGTAGGTCTGATTTTATGATTTTTTGGAGGAATCATGGACAATATCAAACTTTGGCAGCGTTACAGGGAATACCTATGTGAATGCCCCGATCTGGGCTTAATACTTGACTTAAGCCGGATGGACTTCCCTGAAGGCTTTTTTAGGGCAATGGAGCCCGCCATGCAGACGGCCTTTGCCGAAATGGACGCCCTGGAAAAGGGGGCGATCGCCAATCCAGACGAGAACAGGATGGTCGGCCACTACTGGTTGCGCCATCCGCAGCTTGCCCCAGCCGCAATCATCTCCGCGGAGATCGAGTTCAACCTGCGGGAGATTAGGGAGTTTGCTGAGAGCGTCCATAACGGGAACATAACCGCCCCGGGAGGAAGACGCTTCACCCGTTTTCTCGTGGTGGGTATCGGCGGTTCGGCCCTGGGGCCGCAGTTCGTTGCCGATGCCCTCGGTTCCCCGGAGGACCGTCTCAAGCCGTTTTTCATCGACAATACCGACCCGGACGGCATAGATCGTGTACTGGCAGAGATCGGTGTACATCTCACGGAAACCCTGACCATTGTCATCTCTAAGAGTGGCAGCACAAAAGAGACCAAAAACGGCATGCTCGAGTTGCAACGCGCCTATGCAGGCGCGGGGCTTTCCTTCCCGCGCCAGGCGGTGGCGGTCACCGGCCGCGCCAGCGAACTTGATCGGATGGCGGTCGAGGAGGGGTGGCTCGCCCGTTTCTCCATGTTTGACTGGGTTGGGGGCCGCACCTCGGTAACTTCGGTGGTGGGGCTTCTGCCGGCAGCACTCCAGGGGATCAATATCGACAGGTTTCTGGCCGGGGCGGGCAGGTGCGACGCCATCACCCGCAATCCCGTGACCCGCAGCAATCCGGCGGCGCTTCTGGCCCTCATGTGGTACCACGCCACAGGCGGACGAGGAGAAAAGGACATGGTGGTCATTCCCTATAAGGACCGCCTCCTCCTCTTCTCCCGCTACCTCCAGCAGCTCATCATGGAATCGCTCGGCAAGGAAAAGGATCGGGACGGCAAGGTGGTCAACCAGGGTGTCAGCGTCTACGGCAACAAGGGGTCCACAGACCAGCACGCCTATGTGCAGCAGCTTCGCGAAGGGGTGCGAAACTTCTTTGTCACCTTCATCGAGGTGCTCAGGGACCGTGAGGGAGGGTCGATGAAAGTCGAGCCGGACACTACCTCTGGAGACTACCTGACCGGCTTTCTCCAAGGGACCCGCAGGGCCCTTTATGAGAATGGCCGGGAGTCCCTCACGATCACCATCGACCAGCTGGACTCCCGCAGCGTCGGAGCTCTCATCGCCCTTTTTGAGCGGGCTGTCGGCCTCTACGCCTCGCTCATCAACATCAACGCCTATCATCAGCCGGGGGTCGAGGCGGGGAAACAGGCGGCTAGCGCCGTGCTGAAACTGCAAAAGGAGATCCTCGGCTACCTGCGCGTCTGGAAAGGGGAAGCCCTGACCGCCGAGGAGATCGCCACGGCCATCGGTTTTCCGGACGAAGCTGAAGCGGTGTTCAAAATCCTTCTTCATGCCTCATCGAACATGGACCACGGCATTGCCATTAAGAGGGGAGATAACATCTGCGCTAGCTGGTTCAAATCGAGGTTGTAACCCCTGCCATATATCAAATTATAAGGGGTTCGTCATCTAATCACTGACTATTCCAGGAGGTAGGCGGGGGCTCTCTTAGAAAAAGAGGATGTAATCGAAAGATTGCAGTGTTCGAGAATATACAGCCGGTCTCTATGACCTCCTCCTTATCGGGCGTGAGGCGCCGGCGCTGACAAATTCTCCATGAGAGCCTCCTCCCCTCTCTCGGCGCATAAAAGGCATTAATGTTCCAACGTAGAATTAGTTTGCAGCGTTAATACCAAAGATCAGCCCTGACTTTTCTTTGCAAACAGCTCAATACAGAAACATCGGCTTGCCAAGCACATGCCGCACCTTGGGCCGGTATTCGTTAACATCGTACAGCTCGGACACATCCACCCTTTTTAGCCCCTGCATGATCGAGCTTAAAGGGATGTGCGTATAGGTCCCCCCCTGCAGGGAAACCATTCTCCCCGACACACCTTCGGCAATAAGAGTCATCGCCATATTGGCATAGTTGAAGGCCACCATCAGGTCGAGAGAATCCGGAGCACCTGTACGCATAAGGTATGAGAGCTGCTGATAGATGATGTGCGAGCCGGTCAGGCGTTTTATCGCCTCGCTCACCGCCATGCCGATGCCGCCGAGCTTCTTGTGACCGTAGGCGTCCTCCTGGCCATACTCGACTATCTGCCCGCCGATCATCGAAGCCCCTTCAGAGATGGTAACCATGGCGTAATTGCTGGGGTTGCTTCTTTTGTCTTCCAGGAGCATCGGCGCCAGCTTTTCCACATCGAAAGGGACTTCCGAGATCAAAGCGCGGTCCACTCCAGAAAGGTAGGCGGAGATCAGCGAGGTTTCGCCCGAGTTGCGGCCGAACAGCTCCACAATGGCGATCCGCTCATGGGAACCGGCACTGGTCCGCAGGTTGTGGATGAAGTGCACGCTGCGCGTCACCGCAGTCGAAAAGCCTATGCAGTAGTCGGTCCCGTAAACGTCGTTATCCATGGTCTTGGGGATCGCGACAACGGGAAACCCTTCCCGGTGCAGGCGTTCGCCATAACTCAGGGTATCGTCGCCACCGATGGGAATCAACGCGTCAATGCCGAGATGGGCCAGGTTGGCCAGCACATGCCCGGTAAAATCATGCTTGTCCTTTGCAGACGGGTCATAGTCGGCGCAGCGCAGGAATTCGGGCACTTCCGCATTGTTCACCTTGCCAGGATTTGTCCGGCTGGTATGGAGAAAAGTACCGCCGGTGCGATCTACCGTCCGCACCGTCTGCCGGTCCAGGGGGATGATATTCTTTTCAAACGACTGAGGATCATCACGGTTGAAGTTGAGTAGCCCCCCCCAGCCACGCCTTATGCCGAGGACTTTGTAACCGCTGTCAACCGCACGATTCACCAGTGTCTTCAGCGCCGGGTTGAGCCCCGGTACATCGCCACCGCCGGTCAAAATGCCTACTGTTTTCTCTCTATCAGCCATTGGCAACTCCTTTTTATACAAAGTGGATAAAATGGTCTTTTGTTTGATAGTATAACTTGATTTCAGGAGTAAATCAACAAAGGCGTTCCGCTGCCTGATTTGCACGGGCATCTCTTCATTCTGCCCAATAAGGGCCGGCACAGAGGGGCATACAGAAAAGCTGGGCATGGCAATAATTGGCAAAAATTGCGGACAACCCGGCGCGTGTAAAGAGCAGGCAAAAGCCCTATCCGTTTGTCTGATTAACTGGAAAAAGGATTTGAACAACCAAAACAGGCAGTTATAACCGGTTAGAATTGAGTGTTAAACAGCTGGGAAAACTTCGTCAAGCCATAATATCTATTGTATTCCATTCATAAAACTCGTATTATCCACACACAATTAAACAAAATCGGGATAGACCTTCTTGTTAGCTGAGAAGGCCGAAGACAGTTTAGTTCAACACCAGTTTATGCCGCAGCTTAGCACCGCATCAACTCATATTCGTTAAGGAAATAATATTCGCCTCTTCCACAGAATCTGTTTTTGTTTCTTATCATGCTTATAATTAGAATCCGTTTGTCAATAAAATCATATCAAGGCTTAATCTTATGACATTAGTACAAATTGCAGTTCTTGCCCTGGTTCAGGGGACTGCCGAGCTTTTACCTGTCTCAAGCTCGGCACATGTGATCGTGGCTGAAAAACTGATGGGGCTAGACCCGACCAGCCCGGAAATGACGCTTTTATTGGTTATGCTTCATACGGGGACTATGTTCGCAGTCATTTTCTTTTTCTGGAAGTCGTGGAGAGAGAGTTTCTTTTCTTCCTGCAAGGTTTTCCGGGACTCCTCAAAGCACATAATTTCAGCTACGCTTCTGACAGGTATCACAGGCTTATTACTGAAATCGCTGATAGAAAAATTCTTCATGAGGGAGATTCCGCACGCGGAGATTGAGCTCCTCTTCGGCAATCTGAATTTGATCTCAGTGGCCCTTGCGGCGGCAGGCGTGTTAATTTTATATGCTGGGATCAAAGAGCGCGGTTTGTCTCAAGAAGGGAGGAGATTGGGCTTGAGGGAGTCTTGCTGGATAGGTGCGGTACAGGGGATTTGCCTCCCATTTCGCGGGTTTTCACGTTCCGGGGCAACCATATCCACCGGGCTTCTTCTGGGCGTTTCACGAAGAAGCGCCGAGGAATTCAGTTTTGCCCTCGCGGTTGTGCTCACGCCCCCCGTAATTGTCCGGGAAGTCGTGCGCCTGTTGCGGGAACAGCACGTATCGTCAGCCGCCATGGCAGATATTGCCAGCCTTTTTCTCCCAGGCCTGGTGGGTTTGGTGCTTAGCTTCTTGGCAGGTCTTTTGGCTCTGAAATGGCTTTCCAATTGGCTGGAGATGGGGCGCTGGCATTTTTTCGGTATATATTGCCTCGCAGCAGCAATTGTTGTTTTTCTTCTCCATCTAAGCGTTGTGTAATGGATTGATTCATGTTTAATGGGCAATGTCCTACCCTTTGACAGTAACTTTGCGTCGCGAGGCGATTATGTTGAATAAATACAGCCAAGGCGTCAACACATCCGCCACAGTGAACTCAGCCAACCCAATCGGCTGCAACGGACAAGCCTTACGCCATGAACGTAATGCTCTTTCCAGTGCCTAGAATTGTTAGCGTTGGGGTGTTAATACGGACAGGTATTTTCTCCTTCATCAATATTAAAATCCGCATGCCACATTTATATTTATCATCACATCCAAGAAGACCCCAACCAAACTAAATTGGTTGCGGGTGCATTCACCGCAACTTGCAAATGTTCTGATCAAGATTTCGGCGCTTGCTCATTGATTTTCTTAAGGATGAAACATTATAAAGCCCTAAAATATTGGTTGTCCAACCATGCATAAAAAAAGGCGTGGAGTCAAGCCCCGCGCCTTTTCAAAGTTATATAGCAGCAGCTTGTGACTATGCCCCAAGCGCCGCCTTCAGGTCCGCGTCCACTGTGGTAATCGGGCCTATGTTGAAGTTCTCCACCAGGTAGTTGAGGACGTTGGGGGTGATGTAGGCCGGCAGGGACGGGCCGAGCTTGATGTTCCTGATCCCCAGGGAGAGGAGGGAGAGGAGGATCACGTGGGCCTTCTGCTCATACCAGGAGAGGATGAATGAGAGCGGCAGGTCGTTCACCCCACAGTTGAAGGCGCCGGCCAGGGCAAGGGCGATCTGAACGGCCGAGTAAGCATCGTTGCATTGCCCTATGTCTAAAAGCCGCGGAATGCCACCGATATCGCCAAAATCCTCCTTGTTGAAGCGGTACTTGCCGCAGGCCAGGGTTAGGATCACGGTATCTTTCGGTGTTTTTTCGGCAAACTCTGTATAGTAGTTCCGTCCCGATTTGGCACCGTCGCAGCCGCCGATGAGGAAGAAGTGCTTGATAGCGCCCGACTTCACCGCCTCGATCACCTTGTCCGCGACCCCCAGGACTGCATTGTGGCCAAAGCCGGTCAGTATCTCCTTGTCCGGGGCATCTGGGAGGTCCGAGGATTCTAGTGCCTTGTTGATCACCTCGCTGAAGTCCCAGCCGGTGATATGCTTGACGCCGGGCCACCCCACCTGTCCCCAGGTGAAGAGACGGTCCTTGTAAGCTTCCGCCGGGCGCTGGATACAGTTGGTGTTGAAGATGATGGCGCCGGGGAATGCGGGGAACTCCTTGTGCTGGTCCTGCCAGGCCCCACCAAAGTTGGCGTAAAGGTGTTCGTACTTCTTGAGCCCCGGATAGCCGTGGGCCGGGAGCATTTCGCCATGGGTATAAACGTCGATTCCTTTCCCTTCGGTCTGCTTGAGGAGCTCTTCCAACATCCTCAAATCATGGCCGGAGACGAGTATCCCCTTGTTCTTCCTGGTGCCGAGACGGACCTTGGTGGGGACCGGATGGCCGAAGCGCTTCACATGACCCTCGTTCAACATCCCCATCACCTTGATGTTCCATTTGCCGATCTCCATGGCAAGACCAACATAATCCATAAGCCCCTTGGTGGTGTCGGTGGTGGCCGCCAGAGTTTTGTGGTAAAAGGCGAAGAGTTCCATGTCCTTTTGTCCAAGGATGTAGGCGTGGTCCGCATAGGCAGCCATCCCCTTGAGTCCGTAAACGACGATCTCGATGGCGGAGAGGATGTCCGTATCGGTGTGCTGCCCCTTGACCCCCTGCTCCTGCCCTTGCTCGATGAGCCCCTCCAGGTTGCCGGCGATCACCCAAGCTGCCGGACCGGCGGTTATCTGCGGGGCATGGCCCCCGGTTTTCTCCCTAAAGGCGGTCTCGTATATCGCCTTTGCTTTTTCTTTGAGGTCGTAGCACTTGCGGAGCTTGGCGGCTATCTGCACCGGATCGAAATCAACGTTGGTGACAGTGGTGAAGAGCCCTTCGAAGATGAAATAGTCGATCACCTCGTCCTTCGCGCCATAGGCCCTCGCCTTGTCGGCGTAAATCGCGATCCCCTTGAGGCCGAACAGCATCAGGTCCTGGAGCGCAGCGACTTCGGGGTTTTTCCCGCAGACCCCCGAAATATCGCAAGCGACACCTTTGGCGGTCTGCTCACACTGATGGCAATACATGGATGACATAGTTTTTCCTCCTTTTTTTTCACAACGCCATGATTCGACATTAACTTCCAACCGCTAGCTGCTAATCTTGCCGCCTTGTTTTCATCTGAATTCTGACGTTGTGTGTAGTTGTAGGGAATTCCCCTTGTTTTTTCAAAATCCGCTTAAACTATAGCCGGACCTGATTGATTTTCAACCTTGCTGTAAATATAAATTACCCTGAATATGAATTCATTATCATTGACCTGGGTCAAATTATTCCATAAAAATGTAAATGTTCTTGTCCAATAGTTGTAGCTATGCCGGAAATGTATTAATCTTATTGACATCATAAGTGCCGATTTGTATCAATTTTCATCAGATATACTTCAATCAGGGGACGACGAACCATATTGAAGATCAGTTCTGATCAGGTCATCAGTTAACCGAGGAGGAAAACAGTGAAAACTATTTTGATTAAATGGATGGTATACACCATTGCGCTGTTCGTAGTGGTCAATGTCGTATCGGGGATCAGCGTTGAAAGATGGCAGACCCTGCTGGTCGGGGCATTGGTGCTGGGTCTTCTGAACGCTTTCCTGCGACCGGTCCTTCTCTTCCTTACTCTTCCTGTCAATATTCTTACTCTGGGGCTTTTCACCCTGGTGCTGAACGGCCTGATCTTCTATCTGGCCGCCTGGCTGGTGAAGGGGTTCATTGTGACCGGATTCTGGAGCTCTTTCGTGGCGGCGCTGGTCTTCAGCATTATCAGTTTTTTGCTGAACCTGTTGATCAACCCGGGGATATAGATGAAAGAAGACATGGCGAAATGGAATGACCGCTATGCCGGGGACGGGTTTTACCTGGGACCGGCCCCTTCGCGGTTTCTGGCCGAAAATATAGCCATGATCAAGGACCTCACTCCGGGAAAAAAGGCGCTCGACATCGCATGCGGCGAGGGGCGGAACAGCATCTTCCTGGCACGTCACGGCTTTAAAGTAATCGGCCTGGATATCTCCGAAGAGGGGCTGGCCAAGGCGAAAAGATTGGCGAACGTCGAGGGGCTTGCCGTTTCATTTCACTGCATGGATATGGAGTCCTATGAATTCACCGAAGCCTATGACCTGATCATCAATTTCAATTTTCTCCTGCGCGATCTGATCCCGAAGATGTGCAAGGCCCTCAATCCCGGCGGTCTGATTGTATTCGACACCATTCTCGACACCCCCACCCTGGAGGGGAGCCACAAAAAGGTTTTTCTGCTCGGACAGGGAGAACTGCGAAAGATTTTTGCCCACTTCCCCGGTCAAATCCTACGCGATGAAGAGCTTATTCTTGGGCCTATGCCAACAGCACGGCTGATTTTTCGTAAGAAACAACATTCCTAATGGAACCTGCAATAAATAAATTTTTTTATCATTCCTTTAATGCAACAATTTACATTCCCTGATATTTTGAGATAATTGTAAGTAAGCAATAACCATCCGACGATAAATGCCGGGCGTTGATGAATAGTTATATTTAAATTCATGGAGAAGCAAATGAAGAGATGGCAAAAAACGGTCCTGTGGTTTCTCGCTTTTCTTTTCCTGCTCATGGTTTTTATCGCCTTTATCCTCCCCGGCATCGTTAAAAGCCGGGCAATAAAGGGGATAGAGGCGGCAACCGGAAGGAAGGCTGCCATCGCAAGGATCGCCCTCAACCCCTTAACGTGGACGGCTCGGGTCGAAGGATTCCGTCTCATGGAGAAAAGAGAGGGGGTCACGTTCGCGGCTTTCAGTAGCGTGCAGGTATCGGTAAGTCCCAAATCAATTTTCCACTTCGCCCCCATCGTCTCAGAAGCCCGGATTGCGTCCCCCTATTTCCATATCGTCAGGACTGCCTCCAACACCTACAATTTTTCCGATCTTTTGGAAGGCAAAAAGGAGCAGAAAGAGAAGAGCAACAAAACGCCGCGCTTTTCCGTAAACAATATCACCATCCTAAACGGCTCCATAGACTTTGTCGATCAGGCGCTTCCTGCGGAGAAAAGGCACACACTACGGCGGATCGAATTGGGGATCCCTTTTATCAGCAACATCTCGTATCTTGCCGACCGTTACGTCCAGCCCCGCTTCAGCGCCCTGATCAACGGCTCGCCGCTCAACCTGGCAGGGAAGTTGAAACCGTTCGTCAAAGGGGCCGAGACCTCTTTCAGCGTTAATTTAAGAGAGCTGTCGCTCCCCTACTATTTCTCCTATTACCCCGGCACACCGCCGGTGCAGATGGATTCCGGCCGCTTGTCCACTACTCTCGAAATAGTCTACCGCATTGCCGGGGGTAAGAATCCCGAACTGGAAGTTAATGGGAATGTCATACTGGCGGATATCGCCATGCGAGATAGGAGCGGCGCCTCTTTTCTCGCTCTTGTCCGGGGTGAGGCGTGGCTCAGCAGGGGAGAGGTTATGACCAGGGAGTTCGCGCTCTCGAAACTTTCCGCCGACGGCCTGGAGATGTACCTCTCGCGCGACAAAAGCGGGGTATGGAATTATCAGCATCTAACTGAGGGGGAAAAGAGCTCCACGGAAAAGGAGCCCACCAAGAAGCCGCTTATCAGCGTAGCCGAAACCACCCTCACCAACGGTCGGCTCCACGTAAAAGACAACCTGCCTGCAGGCGGCTTCACTACCGATCTGGGGGAGATAACTTTCGGCATGCGGGGTTTTTCCACCGCAAACGGAAAGAAAGGGACATACAATCTTGCCTTTGCCAGCGCCAGGGGAGAAAAGGGAGTGATCAAAGGGGAGTTTTCCATTGATCCCCTTGCCACGGAAACGACGCTGGATTTCAAGGAAATCGCGCTGGACGCCTATTATCCTTATCTTGCGGATGAGCTTACAGCACCGGTCAAGGGAAGGCTCGATGCCGCCGCCACTATAACCCTTACCCCTGCAGACGGACTACGGCTGACAAAGCTGGACATTGAGACACGTCAGGTTACGGTCCCCTTCGGCAAGAACGAAGGTGTAAAGCTGGCGAAGGCGGTACTGAGTGGGGGAAGCGGCAGTCTCAAGGAGCGGACCTTCGAGGTGAATACGGTTGATCTGCAAAACGGCAGCATGCAATTATCCCGTGACGCCAAAGGCACCCTTTCTCCACTTGCCCTACTAAGGGAGACGAAAAAGAACAAGGCGCCAGTCAAAGCAAGCAAGGAGACCACTGCTCCATTTCGTTACCTGGTGAAAAACGTCAGCGGTTCGGGCTTGGATATCAAATTCACCGACCGGATGAAAGAGGATTCTCCCTCCTTCAATTTAAAAAAGCTTCACTTCTCCGTGGCCAACATTGCCGGCCCCCGACTTCTTCCCGTGCCATTCAGGATAGCCGCGGCGTATGGAAACAAGGGCACCCTCAGCGCCTCCGGAACCGTCAATCCCGCGCCACTCAGGCTTAAAGTGAATCTCCAGCTGCGCGGAATCCCGCTTACCGATTTCGACTCCTATCTCCCCGACAACCTGAACATAACCCTGGCGGGTGGGACCTTGGACACAAAGCTGGCGGTCAATCTGGTGCAGGCAAAGGGAAAACTGACCGGGAGCTTCCACGGCGGCATCGGTGTCCGCTCCTTCTACTCCCTTGATGCGGATAATGAAGATCTGCTCAAATGGGAAAGCCTTAATATTGACAAACTGGCCGGCACACTGACCCCGTTTTCCCTGAATATCACCGATGTCGCCCTCAGTAAATGCTATTCCCGAATCGTCGTCAACAAGGACGGCACTCTCAATCTCCAGCAGCTTCAAACACCTCCAGAGAAGGGCGAAGCGCCGCAACAGGCATCCCCATCTCCCCAAAAGCCTCTTCCGGTGCCGCCAGCGCCACCTTCCGAAACAGGGAAAATACAGATCAGCACAGTAACCATCCAGGACGGCACTATCGACTTTACTGACCATCATACGTCACCGGAATACTCATCAAAAATGGTTAACCTGGGAGGAAGGATCAGCGGGCTCTCCTCCGAGGCGAATACGCTCGCCGACGTAGACCTGCGCGGCAACCTGGAAAACCAGTCACCTCTGCGCATCACAGGCCAGATCAATCCGCTCCGGGACAATCTCTTCGTAAATCTTAAGGTCAGTTTCACCGATATAGAGCTCTCCCCCCTCACTCCCTATTCAGGTACATATCTGGGCTATTCAGTGGACAAAGGGAAACTCTTCCTCGACCTCATGTACCATATCGAGAACAAGAAACTCGATTCCGAGAACAAGGTGTTCATCGACCAGTTTACCTTCGGTAAAAAGGTGGAGAGCGACAAAGCCACCTCTCTTCCGGTCAGGCTTGCCGTTGCCCTCCTCAAGGACCGGAAAGGTGAAATCCATCTCGACATACCTGTCTCGGGAAGGATCGATGACCCCCAGTTCAGCGTCTGGCACGTGGTTCTGCAGATTCTGAAAAATCTCCTGGTAAAGGCAGCCACCTCCCCGTTTGCCCTACTTCAGTCCGTAATCGGTGGGAAAGAAGATTTCAGCGGCGTTGCCTTTGCCCCGGGCTCGGCACGGCTTAGCGACGCCGAACAGGCCAAACTCCTGAAGCTTAGCAAGGTACTTGTTGACCGGCCTGCCCTGAAACTGGAAGTATCAGGTTTTGTCGATCGGGAACGGGACCCGGAGGGATACCGCAATGAACTCCTCCTCAAGAAGATCAAAAGCGAGAAATTTCTTGCCCTGGTGAAGGAGAAAAAGGCACTGGAGGGACAGAGCGCCGATAACCTGGAAGTCTCTCCCCAGGAGTATTCAGCCATGCTGAAGGCGGTCTACCGCAAGGAGAAGTTCCCCAAGCCGCGTAATTTTATCGGTCTTGTCAAGGATCTGCCGGACGAAGAGATGAAGAAGCTGATCCTGACCCATACGGTGGTGGGGGATGAGGCCCTGCAGGGCCTTGCCAGTGAACGGGCTGCAACGGTCCGCAATTTTCTTATCGCCGAGGGGAAACTGCCGCCGGAACGGATTTTTGAAAAGAAGGGGGATATATTCAAGGCGCCCGTTAAAGAAGGGGAAAGCGCAAGCCGGGTGGTGTTCGGCGTTGCTGCGAAGTGATAAGCCTCCCCCGTGTTTCGTGAATTTGTACTCTTCAGCATTGTCGGAAGGGAAGGCTTCCCATGCCCACGTGGACTGTTTTGCTGATGGCATAAAAATAAAAGCAACCTCACACGTCAACAGGAGGCGGAATTTATAAGTGTTCGCCAGATTGGGCTGTTTATCCAGATCGGATGACAGATGATGCCAGGCAGTTTCATTAGCTTAAAGTACGGCTATTTTCGCCCCACCGAAATTAGTCTTGACTAAATTTCAGATGAATATTGTTAATTCGTATGGAAAATCGCTCGCCATACTTAAAAATTTGTTAAACACTTGCCGCGGAAAATGCATGCTTTTCTGGCTGGCACTCGTAAGGCCGGCAAAACAAACCTGGCGATGACCATTGCTGAATATTTTGCCAACCCTTTTTATTGCAATAAGAATTTCCCCGACCACCGCACCCATTTGCTGGAAAACCGCGCATTCTTCACCACCCTGACGAACAGCCGGCCAATGTGCTTTTGGCCGCGCAACTGGCATTGCGTGTGCCGGCGGTGCAGGTGGTCAGGGCTCTTCCGGGGTATCGCATTTTCACGAACAATGATCTGCCGGTCCTGGTCGCGCCGGCTAACCAGTGGTGCACCGGCTTGCAGTGATATAGTTATCAAAATTAAAAACCGGCGCAGCTTGAAACCGGCTATAAGTTGTCAAATAACCTAGGTCATGTTCCACACTATCATCTCCAAGATATCCTTCCAGCTCTTCCCAACCTCTGCTACCACCGAAGGTTCGAAGCCGCAGTGCATCATGCACTGGGCGCAGCGTTCGTCCCTGCCTACACCGTACTTGCTCCAGTCGGTCTTCTCCATCATCTCACGGTAGCTGGGATAATGGTCGTCTGTAATTAGGTAACAGGGTGCCTTCCACCCCTGGGTGTTTCTGGTGGGGTTCCCCCACGGTGTGCATTCCAGCTTCCTTTCCCCCTTCAAGAATTTGAGGTACATGGGAGTCGAATAAAAACGAAACCTCTTGCTCATCTCGTAAACTTCCTCGAACTTTCGCTCGATCTCGCGCCGCTCCAGGAAGAGCTTTTCACCGACCGCCTCGTAGCCGAAACCGGGCGCAACGAGGATGCCGTCCACATTCAGGTCGGTCAGGAGAGAAAAGAGCATATCGATCTCCACCAGGTCGGTCTCCTTGAAGATAGTGGTGTTGGTGCAGACCCGGAAGCCGAGGGCCTTTGCCTTCCTGATCCCGGCGATGGCGGTCTTGAAGGTCCCCTTCCGTTCGAGGATCCGGTCATGGGTCTCTTCCATGCCGTCCAAGTGGACGTTGATGGTGAAGTTGGGGTGGGGGCACATACTGTCTAGTCCCTTTTCCAGGAGAAGCGCGTTGGTGCAGAAGTAGATGTGCTTCCCCCGTTCCAGTACCTTTTCGATCAGTTCCAAGACATGTGGATAGAGAAACGGCTCGCCGCCTGTGATGGTGACCACTGGAGCAGGACACTCATCAACTGATTTGAGGCACTCTTCCAGGGACATCATCTCCTTGATGGTGTCGGCATACTCTCGGATCCGCCCGCACCCCGAGCAGGCCAGGTTGCAGAGGTGGGTCGGCTCCAGCATAAGGACGAGAGGGTATTTGTCGATCCCCTTCATCTTGTTGACAATAATATATTTGGTGAGGTCGTAGTTCAATCTCCAGGGAAAGCGCATGAATATCCTTTCGTTCAATGTTCAATGTTCTACATGCGAAAAGCAGAAGGGCATTAAGTAGCAGATTATATCATTTCACGCAAGCCAGCCGTGCCGATCTCCCTTTCGCGACCAAAAACGCTTCCGCGGCGGTGGCAATCCCCGCCGCGTCCAGCCCCAGCTCCTTGCGCAGTTGCGCCTGGCTTCCATGATCGATGAACCGGTCGGGGATGCCGAGCCTTTTTATCCGTACATTGGTGATTCTTTCTTCTTCGAGGAGTTCCAGGACCGCCGAACCGAAGCCTCCCTGCAGGGCGTTTTCTTCCACAGTCAGGAGAGAGCCGGTGCGCTTGGCTTCCGCCAGAATCAGTCCCCGGTCAAGGGGCTTGACAAAGCGGGCATTGATGACAGAAGCAGCAATACCCCTTTCCTTCAGGAGTTTCGCAGCCTGCAGAGCGGGCTGGACTGTAACGCCGATCGCCACGATGGCCAGGTCGTCCCCATCCGCCACAATCTCCCCAATGCCAATTCCCAGGGTAGCCGGTTCCGGGTCTATCGCAACCCCCACACCGGCCCCCCGCGGGTAACGAAGTGCCACCGGCCGACCGGCATAAACAGCGGTCTTTAGCATATGCTGCAGTTCATTTTCGTCTTTCGGTGCCATCAGTACCAGTTCCGGCAGATTGCGCAGATATGAGAGGTCGAAAACACCATGGTGGGTCGGGCCGTCGTCACCAACCAGGCCGGCGCGGTCGAGGGCAAGAGTCACCGGCAGTTTTTGCAGGCAGATGTCGTGGAAGACCTGATCGTATGCGCGCTGGGCAAATGTGGAATAAATGGCGGCAACTGGCCGGAATCCCTCCGCGGCCAGTCCCGCCGCAAAGGTGAGCGCGTGCTGCTCGGCAATCCCGACATCGAAGAAGCGTTCGGGATAGGCTTTTGCAAATGGGGCGAGGCCTGTGCCGTCCCGCATTGCCGCGGTAATGGCGACTATCTTTTCGTCTTTCGCGGCCAACTTCACCATGGTGTCGCCGAAGACCACGGTATAAGATGGCGGACATCCTTTGCCACTTTTCACCTTGCCGGTCTGTCGGTCAAATGGGCCAATGCCGTGAAACAGGGCGGGGTTTTCCTCCGCGGGTGGATATCCTTTCCCTTTGGTGGTAACCACATGGACGAGGATCGGCCCTTCCAGGGAACGGACATTCTCCAGGACTTCCAAAAGCTGCGGCAGGTTGTGCCCCTGAAGCGGACCAATATAGTCAAAGCCGAGGGCCTCGAAGAGTGAGCTGGGGGTGAGGAACCCTTTTAGTGAATTTTCCGCCTTTCTGGCAAACTGAAGGATGTTCTGGCCGAAGGCGGGGATACTCTTGAGCAGACCCTGCATCTCTTTTTTCAGGTCCCGGTAGTAACTGCCGGTGAGCTTGCGGGAGATGAATGCGGAAAACGCCCCGACATTTCGTGCAATGGACATTTCATTGTCATTGAGGATGACAATAAGGTTCTTGTGCAGGTGGCCAGCCTGATTGAGCGCCTCGAAGGCGATACCGGCGGTCATTGAGCCGTCGCCGATCACCGCGATAACCTTGTTCTTATTCTCCTTCAGGTCACGGGCCACAGCCATTCCAAGAGCGGCGGAGATAGAAGTGGAGGAGTGACCTGTACCGAACGCGTCATGTGGCGATTCGGCGCGTTTCGGAAAGCCGCTGATCCCCCCGTACTGTCGCTGCGTATGGAATTGGTCGCGGCGACCGGTGATGATCTTATGGACATAAGCCTGGTGACCCACGTCCCAGATAATCCGGTCTTGCGGGGAGTCGAAACAATAGTGGAGGGCAAGGGAGAGCTCCACACAGCCGAGATTGGAGGCCAGGTGGCCGCCGGTCTTGGCTACCGTTTCCAGCACTACCTCCCTGAGCTCGGCGGCCAAGGTGATCAGTTCCTCTTTTTTCAGTTTTTTCAGATCATCCGGGCCGTTTATCTTATCGAGAAGCTTGGGCATAAATACTCCTATTTAATTTGGATTGCGGAATTAAGAGCTTTCACTCCTCACTCTTCACTTACCTGACGTATCCGTTGTCCTGAAACCAAGTCACAGCTTTGCGCAGCGCCTCATTAGCCGGCCTTTGCGGCAGCCCTAGTTCACGCACCGCCTTCGTTGAGTTGAAGAACATAAATTTTCTTGCCATCTGGACTCCCGCCAGGGGGATTAGCGGTTCCCGGCCGGTGCAGCGGGAGATTGCCTCGTTAATGTAAGCGGCGATGAGAATCGGGGTATAGGGGAGCCTCACGCGCGGCGCCGGCAAACCTGTTATTTTTTCCAGCATGGCAAAAATCCGCTGAAGGGTCAAGTTTTCATTGCCGAGGATGTACTTCTCCCCGATCCGTCCCTTGCTGGCGGCAAGAATATGTCCGCGGGCGCAGTCTTCCACATCGATGATATTCAATCCAGTGTCCAGGTAGGCTGGCATTTTACGATTAAGAAAATCGACGATGATCCTGCCGGTCGGGGTGGGTTTAATGTCGAGCATACCGACAGGGGTAGACGGGTTGACAATAACGAGGGGGAGACCCCGCTTGAGGAAGCTTTCCGCTTCGCGTTCGGCAAGAAACTTGCTTTTTTTGTAGTGGCCTACCATGTCAGCAAGGGTAACCGGCGTGGTTTCATCGCCTGCTATGCCGTTGCCGGGGTTCCCCAGGGTGCCGACGCTGCTCGTGTAGACTACCCGGGAAATGCCCTGACTTAAGGCCGCTTCGAGGATATTGCGGGTCCCGCCGACATTGATTTCATACATGACGGCCGGTTTCCGGGTCCAGAGCCGGTAATCTGCGGCGGCGTGGAATAGGATATCACACCCTTTCATCCCCTCTTCCAGGGATTTCCGGTCCCGGAGGTCCCCCTCGCAGATTTCCAGATCGAGACCGTACAGGTTTCGCCGGTCCGAATTTGGTCGGGCCAGGGCCCTTACCCGGTAACCTTCCTTGAGCAGTTCTCTTACCAGGCTTGCACCTATGAAACCGGTCGCGCCGGTGACAAAAACTTTCATAATATTTATATAATAGCGCAAAAGCAAGAAAGCGCGGAAGCAAAATCTTTCAATTCCACTTCTGCGCTTCCGTATTTAGTCTTTTTCCTTCCGAATATATGGTGCTAGCTCTTCTCCACGGTCAGATTGCGGAATGTGCCGAGCGCCATCAGAGGAAAGCAGTTACGATAAATGTGGTACTTGATCATAAAATACTTGGGGAAACCGGTGCCTGTATACTGATCTTCATCCCAACTGCCGTCGTGCCTTTGGGTTGCGATCAGATATCGGATACCCTTGGCGACCTGGCTCGAATGCACTTCGCCTGCCGCCATGAGGGCCAGCAGTGCCCAACTGGTCTGGGACGCGGTGCTTTCGCCGACTCCTGCCAGAGAGCGGTCATGGTAGGATTCGCAGGTTTCTCCCCACCCTCCGTCAATATTCTGTTTCAGCTTCAGCCAGTTTACCGCCTTTCTGATATAGGGCTGGGTAAGGTCTTCACCTATGGCCGCCAGACCTGAGAGGACCGACCAGGAACCGTAGATGTAATTCACTCCCCAGCGCCCCCACCAGGGACCTTCCGGTTCCTGGATTTTCCTGATGAATTCGAGTGCCCGGGCCGCAGCGGGAAACTCTTTCGAATAACCGAAAGTTCCCATCAATTCCAGCATCCTGCCAGTCAAATCTGCTGTCGGGGGGTCAATGAGGGCTTCCAGATCGGAAAACGGGATTTTGTTGAGGAGATGCTTGGTGTTATCCTTGTCGAACGCACCCCAACCGCCGTTTTTACTCTGCATCCCCAGGCACCAGTTGATGCCGCGCTTGATCGCATCATTCTTGGCCTTCTGGTCACTGACTTGGACATCCTTGATGGCCAGCATGACGAACCCGGAATCATCCACATCCGGATAGTGGTCATTGAGGAACTCGAAGGCCCACCCTCCCGGCTCCAGGTCCGGTGACTTGACCCGCCAGTCGCCAGGTTTGCGGACTTCCCTGTCGAGAAGCCACTGGGCGGACTTTGACAGGGCAGGATGATCAGTGGGAACATCGGAATCTACCAGTGCCTTGATCGCCAGGGCCGTATCCCAGACAGGCGATATGCAGGATTGCAGGACCAGTTCGTCTTCATCCTCTATGCAAAAGTTGGCCAGCGCCTCAAGACCTTTTACCACTGCCGGGTGATCGTTGGCATAATTCAGACAGTAGAGTGCCAGGATCGAATTGAGCATGACCGGCTGAATCCCTCCCCAGTCGCCGGTCGGCTCTTGGTGATCCAGCACCCATTTTTCGGCCATTGCCATAGCCTTTTTCTTGAACGGCCGGATCGGGTTACCTTCATATATCTTGAGCATGTGGTCAATGCCGATGAAGATATTTTTCCAGGTCAGGATGCCGTGTTCTTTGGTAAAGGTGTAGTCTGTCGGCCGTGGCGGACGGATATAGAGCTCCTGGACCCTGGCCCATGGGGGGAGCTTTCTTACCGGTCGTTCGCTCATGACGATAGACAGCGGGATAATCGTTGCCCGCGACCAGCTGGAAAACTCATACATGTTGAAGTAGGCCCAGTTGGGGAGGAGCATCGACTCGATCGGCATGGACGGGATCCCGAACCAGGAAAACTCACCGAACAAAGCGAGGAATATCTTGGTAAAAACGCGGCATTTGATTATCCCCCCCTTTTTCAGGATGAAGGCGCGCGCCTTGGCCATGGCCGGATGGTCGGCCGAATAGCCGGCCAGCTTGAGGGCGAAATATGCCTCAACAGTAGTGGAAATATCGCCGGGGCCTCCGAAATAAATGGTCCAGAATCCCTCTTTGGTCTGCTTGCTCAAGAGGTAGTTGGCCATCTTCCTTTCCCGTTCCTTTTTCACGGTCCCCAGGAAATGGAACAGCATGATGTATTCGGCGGTGATGGTGACGTTTGATTCCAGCTCTGCCCACCAATATCCTGCGGGGAGCTGCTCGCGGAAAAAGAAATCGCGGGACCGTTCAATGACGATATCCAGCGAGCTTTTGACTTCTCCTTCTCTCTTTTTTTCTAAGACCTTCGGCAGGAGACGAATCTTGGCGCCAGGCTTGGTGGATGCCATAACGTCGAAACCGGTAGATACGTCGTTGAACGATGTGAGCGCATGGGAAATGGGGTGCTTACATGGTTTCGTCACCTTTTGCTCTCCTTAGAGTTAAATAGCAACTCCCTCCCTTAAAGAGGGACATAAAAAATGTTTAGGATTATTAACATATTTTCGCAAAAAGGTATACCAATTTTTCGTGTTTGTAACATATCCCGGTTCTTGCTTCATATATCATAAAGTGATCGTGGAGTGCGCGGTTGATTTCGCTGCCGGCCTGTGATACCGTGCAATGACTCCGTTCTTGTCCGCCATGGCGGCTTATTTTAATAGGTTAGGTGGTATGATAGAAGAAAGTCTGCGCGGCGCGGTGCACCTATCCCACTTTTTCCTGGGGGAGCGGGTAGAGCCAGGATCCCGGGTGGTGGACGCCACTTGCGGCAACGGCCGTGACACCCTGTTCCTCGCCCGCCTCGTCGGGCCAAGCGGAAAGGTCTGGGCCTTCGATTTGCAAGAAAAGGCGCTGGCAAATACCCGCGCGCTTCTTGACAAAGCCGGATGCCTGGCGCAGACGGAACTGGTGGCAGCAGGACATGAACATCTCGCAGAGTTTGTCGGAGAACCGCTCAAGGCGGCACTCTTCAACCTGGGATACCTTCCCGGTGGAGACAGAAGCTTCGTAACCAGGCCGGAAAATACGCTGGTCGCCCTCAATCATGCGGAGCACCTCCTCCTCCGCGGCGGCATCATCACCGCATGCGTCTATACCGGCCACCCCGGCGGCATAGAAGAGGGAGAGGCGGTGGAGAAATGGGCGTCTTGTCTGGCGCCAGCTACATTCAATGTCTGGATAAGCCGTCAGCTCAACCGCCCTTCATCCGCACCGTATGTTGTGCTCGTTGAAAAAAACAGGAATGATATTTAATTAAATTCCCAAGCTCCAAATCTCAAAGAAATGGAGTTACAAATTTTCCAATTTTCCTAGACTGTTTGGGATTTCTTCAAGCGAAGGATCAACATGCTCCATTCCATTCTACCCTTTGTCATAATCCTTCCACCCATGGCCTACGGGCTCATCTCTCTCTTTTGCGCCCGCGCCTTTTTCAACCGCAGAAAAACCATATCCGACTATACCCCCCCTGTCACCATCATCAAACCGGTCAAGGGGATGGATACTGAGAGCTATGAGAATTTTTCCTCGTTCTGCCACCAAGATTATCCGCAGTTTCAGATTATTTTTGCTGCAGCTTCACCAGCAGATCCGGTGATCCCGGTCATAGAAAAGCTGCGCGCCGATTTCCCCGCTCTAGATATCGATCTTGTCGTGGATGGCCGCATCTACGGCCCCAACTATAAGGTCTGCAATCTGATCAACGCGTGGCCTCTAGCCAGGCACGACCTCATTATCGTCTGTGACAGCGACATCAGGGCGGGGAAACGATACCTGCGGGAAGTCTCGGCCCCATTTGCAGACCCCAGCGTAGGGTTGGTGACATCCCTATACCGTTGCCCTGGCATACACGGAGTCGCCTCCGCCCTTGAAGCGATGGGGTTTACTGCGGAGATGGTTCCAAACGTGATGGTTGCTCTAAAGCTAGAGGGGCTCTCATTCGCCCTCGGTGCTTCCATGGCGGTAAGAAGGGGGGCTTTGGAGAAGATCGGCGGCTTTTCGGCCCTAGTCGATTACCTGGCAGATGACTATCAGTTGGGAAACAAGGTCCATCGGGCCGGCTGGCGGCTGGCTCTCTCAGATTACTTTGTCGAAAGCGTAATGCATCGGGAGCGCATTTCAACTATCTTCTCCCGGCAACTGCGCTGGGCGCGGACCATGCGGGTCTCCCGCCCCAGCGGCTACTTTGCCTCCGGACTTACCCAGCCGTTCCCGGCTGCGATCCTCGCCCTGATACTTTCTGGCTGGACCATCGCCGGCATTGCTGCGCTCCTTCTTCTTTATGCCGTGCACTGCCTGACAGCCCTGGCTTTCAGTCGCCTCTATCTCCGGGACGGCGTATTCCCCCGCTGGCTCTGGCTCCTGCCGCTTCGCGACCTCTTCGCCTTTGTCACCTGGGGGCTCGCCTTTACCGGGCAAAAGGTCCGCTGGCGCGGCCATCTCTTCCGTCTTCTCCCAGGTGGCCGGATTGAGGAAGTGACGTAAGCTTAGGTGAAGCAATTGAAGCAAATTAACGCGGTCCTAAATAGAAATTAGACTTAGAGTTATGGGTTTAATTGATCAACTATCAACTAGCGCCTACCACATTGTACCGTTTTGGCCAGTGGTCTGAGGTTAATGGCCTATTACTTAAGACGTTCCGCTGGTTTTAACATTTATAGCCGATTTTGCGAATCAATTCGCGGCGCGCCAGCCGGTCTTCCGCTGTTTCCAACCCTTTCGGGGGTGACCCGTCGATGACGCCCAAGATCCCCCAGCCCTGGATGTTGGATGCCACCACTACCTGAAGCGGATTTGCCGTGGCGCAGAAAATCCGGCAGACTTCCGGGCAGTTCTTGACCTGGTTCAGGATACTGATGGCGAATGCATCGCGTAAAAGGATGCAGAAGACGTGACCGGCGCCGATCGCCTGGAGGGCGGTAACACATCCCTGGATCAGCTCTTCGTTGTTTCCTTCGGTCCTGATTAGACATGGGCCCGAGGCCTCGGTGAAAGCAACGCCGAAACGAGCATGGGGCACGGTTGTCGCGATGATCTCGTAAAGGTCTTCGGCACTCTTGATGAAATGGGTCTGTCCGAGGATGAGGTTGCTCCCATCGGGGATTTCGATCCGTACGGCATGAATTTCCAAATCCATAGTATTCTCCTTGGTTAAGACATTAGAGCTGAAACTTCAGTCTGGTCTAGAGCCTTCCACCTTCAGACATCTGTTTTCATTCTTCGTCTTCAATATCCATTCATCTGTACATATTCCGTCCATCACAACGCCAGTTCCTTCCTTATCTTTTCCAGATGCCCCCTGATCTCGCTGCTGGTTTCCATGGAGAGGACCATCTCCGCAATCTCGATGGCAGTTGCCATTGTGACTTTGCGGATTGCCTGTTTAATAACCGGGATGGAGGGGGCAGAAACACTGAAATCAGTGATTCCGATCCCCATAAGAAGCACTGCGCTGAGCGGATCAGCCGCCATTTCGCCACATATGGAAACCTCCTTTTTTGCCTTGCCAGCCACATCCACAACCCGTTTGATGGAATGAAGCACTGCCGGGTGGTATGGGTCGTAATATTTTTTTACCTTGGGATTGTTGCGGTCCGCGGCCAGGGTGTACTGGATAAGGTCATTAGTGCCGATGCTGAAATAGTCCACTTCACTGATCAGGATACCGGCGATCTGGACAGCCGCCGGAAGCTCCACCATGACACCCAGACGGATATCGGCTGCGAAAGGCTTTCCTTCCCGAATTAGTTCCTCCTTGATACTATTGAAGATAACCTTTACTTCCCTGATTTCATCTACACTGGAAATGAGGGGGAACATGATACTGGCGTTGCCGTAATGAGAAGCGAGGAGAACAGCAGCCAACTGTTCCCGGAAAATATCCTGTCGATCCAGAGAGATCCTTATGGAGCGCCATCCCATGAATGGGTTATCCTCCCGGGGATGGTGAAAATAAGGAAGGTCCTTGTCCCCCCCGATGTCCAGAGTACGAAAATTTACAGGAAGGGGAGCGAAACCTTCTACAATTTCCCGATAAAGCCGGTATTGCTCCAAACGGTCGGGAAATGACTGCCGCGACATATATGGAAATTCGGTGCGATAGAGGCCGACACCTTCGGCACCTTTGGCAAGCGCTGGCCCGACATCGGCCAGGAGAGCTATATTGGCCCGCAGATGAACCCTGTGTCCGTCACCGGTTTCTGCCGGCAGATCGCGAAGCTTATCCAGTTCACGCTGTTTTATCTTGAAATCACTTTGGAGTCTTTCATATTCGGCTTTTACCTTGTCATCAGGATTGATGTAGACATGGCCGGAGTTGCTGTCGATTATTATCTCATCACGCAGGCCGATCTGCCTCATCAGGCCATCTATGCCGAGGATGGCCGGTATCCCCAGTGACCTGGCCATTATTGCCGCATGGGAGTTCGCGTCCCCCTTTTCGGTTAGAATGCCGAGGATCTTGTCGTGTTCAAGGTTTGCCAGGTCAGAAGGAAATATCTCAGTGGCAATAATTATCCGTTTTTCTGGAAATTTTTCCCGGCCCCGCTCACTGCCGTCTAGTGAGTCGATGATCCTGCGGCCGATGTCTTTCATGTCTGCCGAACGCTGCCGCAGATAGGGGTCTTCCATTCTAGCAAATGCCTCAGTATAATGGTCCACCACCTCCTTGATCGAATTTGCGGCACCGTTTTCCTTATCAATCAACTCCAGTATCCTGTTGATAAAGCCACGGTCTTCCAGGATCATCAGGTGGGTGTGAAAGATGGCAGCGTCCTCCTTGGAGAGTGTCTGGGCCACCCGCTTTTCCATATAAAGTGTGTGTATCTTCGCCTTTTCCAGGGCCATGAGAAAGCGCTTGCGTTCTTCCCCTGCCGGGAGCGACTCTTCCAGGTCTACCCCGTCCAGGTTTTCCAAGCGATTGAGGAGATAGATTTTCCCCCAGCAGAATCCGGACATAACCGGCGTGCCGATAAGCATCTGGGACCGTCTCCTCTCCTTTATCCTGGCGAAGCCCCTTTCTCCCCTGGCCGGACTGGTTTTAATCCGTTCCAGTTTCCGTTCGAAGCTCGCCCGCTCCTCTTCTTTTATGCGGATTGAATCGAGCAGCTTGGCATTGATAACGATGCTGCTGGTCTGATAAGAGATGGTGGCAAGGGTGCTGATCTCTTCAGCTGTAAAGGCACGTGTCTCCTTCGTCTGAATAACAATGACCCCAACGGGGGTCTTGCGCTCGAACAGAGGGATTCCCAGAAAGGAATGGAACTTTTCCTCATGGGTTTCCCGGAAATATTTGTAGCGGGGATGCTCCGGAGCGTTTTCAATCGAGAGCACCCCCTTTTGTTCTATGACCAGACCAGTCAGACCTTCTGAGATCTTCATGACAACTTTGCCGACCGAACCCCGGGAAAGCCCCTTGCTGGCCTTAAGGCGCAGCGTTTCGCCGTCATCTTCCAAAAGGTAAATCGAGCAGACATCGACACCCATCCGCTTCGCAACCAGGTTGACGATATTGTTCAGGGTCTCATGCAGGTCATGGGAATGGAGAATCAATGCGCTGATGTCTTCCAGTGTCCGTAACCCGAGAGTATCTCCCTGTTTTTCAACCATTGCCCGCTCCTTTGCCACCGATTTTCAGTGTATAGTATAGTTTATTCGGCATAAAATGGAAGTGTCTAAATGTTAACAATCTCGAATATCGGAATTCGAAATTCAAAATAAATTTGGGAAAAAAGACCTATTAAAATTGATTCATTGTTTTTATTCAGGAGTCTATATCGGGATTTTGGATTTGCTTTTATTATAACTGCGTGGTAATGCTAGTAATCAATCCATCTTTCTGCTATATTTGGATAAAATTGGCGAATTAAGTGGAGGGGAAATGGCCAAGACATTTGAAGAACATTTGGCAAAAGGGATTTCACTCCTGGAGGCCGGGGAATATAAAAAAGGATGCGCAGCATTCAAAAAGTGTACGGAGCTAGATCCGCGTAACCCTGAGGGATACTTCAATCTCGGCGATGCGCTGGCCGCGGATGAGAAGCCTGAAGAAGCCATTAGCGTCTATGTGCAAGGACTGGAACTTGCCCCGGATGATATCGAGGCGCTGACTGCCCTGGGGGACATTTATTTCGAGCTGGGGCAGCATAAGGAAGCCTTGAAGACCTACTGTAAGGTTACCAAAATAGCACCGCAGGAGGCGGATGGTTATGTCAACATCGGTCTGGTATACAACAGCATGGAGCGGACGGATGAAGCGATAAAGGCATATAATTCCGCACTTGCTCTCGACCCCAACAATGTATTCGCCTATAACGCCTTGGGCGACGCCTGGTACGGTCTTGGCGAGCGGGACAAGGCGATTGCCGCTTTCAGGAAGGGGGTTGAAATAGATCCCCATGACGCAACGGCCCATTTCAACCTGGGCGAACTTTTTTACGACCTCGGAGAATCCAGGGAGGCCGAACATGAATGCCTTGAAGCGATTCGCCTCGATCCAACGTTTACGCTTCCTTATCTTACCCTGGGAAGTCTCTATATGGACCAAGAACATGTGAGCGACGCCATAAAATACCTTGAACTCTACCTGAAGATGGAAAAATCGCCCCAGGCAGCTGAGACTGTGGCAGAAGTAAAGGCAGTGGTGGAAGGGCTCAAGACGGAATTGAAGAAATGATGTAACCCTCCAAGGAGTCCCGGCATGTCACTGCGCTTCATCATTGCGTCTATTATGCTCAACCTGCTGGCGGCATCCTTATCGCCAGGCGCAGCAATCGACCAGAAGGAAGAGCCGAAGTCCGGCCAGGAACAAGAGGCCCAACCGGCCCGCATCACCATCCTGAGCATCATCCCGGCCCAGGGAGAACCGGCAACCACCGTGACCCTTGCCGGCTCTGGCTTCACCGACAAGACCACCGCTTTTCTCGGCAATACCGAAGTGCCTGCCATGGTGCTCGGCCCACGGCAGATTACCTTCAAAATCCCCAATCTCCCCCCCGGACTGTACGCACTTTACCTGAGAAGAGGAGACGGGACAACGAGCAAGGCCTACAATTTTACCCTGTTACCTACAAAACCGGAAATCCACTCGCTTTCACCCGACACCATGTATTCCTGCTCGGCAGACAGGGATCGGGAGGTGGTCATTACCGGCCAAAACTTCCAGGAGAAGTCCCAGGTGCTCTTTGACGAAACGGCGGTCAGGGGGAGCTTTATTTCCCCGGAAACCTTTTCTTTTACGGTCCCACGGGTCGCCGCGGGGCTCCATCAGGTCCAGATCAAAAACCTGGAAGGCACAATATCCGGCTCTCATGGACTTTTCATCGACGCCCGGCCGGAGATTGACAGTGTCACTCCCGGCGAAGAATACGTGAACTATTACAACCTGATTATCGGCGGGAGAAATTTCTCTCAGGATTCCACGCTGGTGGTTACCGAAGAGAGAGACCTGGACCAGAGCGGCACCAAACAACCCGTGCTTGACGTAAAACGCCTGAGCAGCGGCACGGCAAGCGCCACCGAGAAAGAGAGGGCCATTTTCGTCAACTGCGGCCGACTTATTTATCAGCGTTCTCCGTACAGCACAACACCGAAAAATTTCAGGGTACAGGTGATTAACCCCAGCGGCGAGGAAAGTTCCGTAATTGAGGTAAGCGCGCCTTAACCTCCATCCGCCTGATTCTGGGAGCATGAAACCAGATATGAATCAATGGAGCATTGTTTTTAAATATAGTTTGGCATTTTCCCCCTCAAGATAAGGAGTAGTAAAAATGATTAAACGTCTTTCTGATATGGGTTTAAAGAGTCCCAGACCAGGTCACTATCAATTGTTGAATGTGCGTAATGCGCAGGAAGATAACGAGGCTATAATCAAGGTAATGTCCGCAATCATGTTCAACAGCTTACTGAATGATATTGTACTGCTTAATTATTACAATGATATGCCGATCAGTTTCGGTGCGACCGTTGAACACATAGATAACGGCATTGTTGTCATGTCGGTGCACAGTTTCCAGGCTGTTTCTATGTTGTTGGAGAAAATGACTTTCATTAAAAGCCATCTTTTGCCCCACTGGGTAATGGCCAACGTGTTAAAGATAGACAGAGTAAATAATCTTGCCTATCTTGCCCTCTTTTCATATGTTCATAACCCCTCGGACAGGAGAATGCACGTCAGGATGAAACTGCCGGATATGGTTGAGGCATCTTTCCATAATAGTGAACAGGAAGTGCCCGGAGCAGTGCGGGAGATTTCATTCGGCGGTGTGGCGATTCTAGCGACGCAGGAAAACGTCTTAAAGAAGCAAGAAAAAGGGATTGTAAGCCTTTTGCTGCCAAGCGACAAGCTTGAAATACCCGGGGTATTCCTACAGTATCAGGAACAGGATTCCTTGAAGAGACACATATTCCAATTGAAGATGAATGCTAAAAACGAGCGGTTATTCTCCCAGTTTATCTATGAGCAACAGAGTAAAATCATGACGGAGTTGCAAAACATCTCAGCCGATAAGAAGGTCAACTGAAGAGTATAGACTTTTTTCATTTTCCCAGGGCAAAAGGGGGCAGGCATTGAGATGGGAATTTCCATTACAATGCCTGCCCTCTTTTATTTCTTTCCCCAGTTAATTTATCGGAAGGCTCCCCGGTTCATTTTGATACGTTAATACCGGTAATGCTCCGCCTTGTAAGGTCCGTTGACGGCAACGCCGATGTATGCGGCCTGCTGCGGGGTGAGGCTCGTCAAGTCGGCGTTCAGCTTTTTTAGCTGGAGTCGGGCCACCTTCTCATCCAGATGCTTCGGGAGGGTGTAGACCCCGACTGTGTAGTTTTCCGGGTTGGTGAATATCTCGATCTGGGCGATGGTCTGGTTGGCGAAGGACGAGGACATGACGTAGCTGGGATGCCCGGTGGCGCACCCCAGGTTTACCAGCCTTCCCTTGGCGAGGAGGATGATCCTTTTCCCGTCCGGGAAGATGACGTGGTCCACCTGGGGCTTGATCTCCTCCCACCGGTACTTTTCAAGGGAGGCCACGTCGATCTCATTATCGAAATGGCCGATGTTGCAGACGATAGCCTGGTCCTTCATCCTCGCCATATGGTCATGGGTGATGACATGGTAATTGCCGGTACAGGTGACGAATATGTCGGCCTTGTCGCAGGCGTAATCCATCGTAACTACGCGGTATCCCTCCATGGCTGCCTGCAGTGCGCAGATCGGGTCTATTTCCGTCACCCAGACCTGGGCCGACAGAGCCCTAAGTGCCTGGGTCGATCCTTTGCCCACATCACCGTAACCGCATACCACAGCCACCTTGCCCGCCACCATCACGTCGGTGGCCCGCTTGATGCCGTCCACCAAAGACTCGCGGCAGCCGTAAAGGTTGTCGAACTTGCTCTTGGTGACCGAGTCGTTGACGTTGATGGCGGGGAAGCGGAGCTCCCCCCGCTCGTGCATCTGGTAAAGCCGGTGCACGCCGGTAGTGGTCTCTTCGGTCACCCCCTTGATCCTGGCGATCCGGGTGGAGTACCAGGTCGGGTCCTTTTCCAGTTTTGCCTTGATGGCGGTAAAGAGGATGCTCTCCTCCTCGGAGCCTGGCTTGGCAAGAGTCGCCGGGTCCTTCTCCGCCCTTGTCCCCAGATGCAGCAAGAGGGTGGCGTCACCGCCGTCGTCCAGAATCATGTTGGAGAAGCCGCCATCGGGCCACTCGAATATCCTGTGGGTATAATCCCAATACTCCTCCAGAGACTCACCCTTGACAGCGAATACCGCCGTACCGCCGAGAGCAATAGCTGCTGCTGCATGGTCCTGGGTCGAGAAGATGTTGCAGGACGCCCAGCGCACCTCGGCACCCAGTGCCTTCAGGGTCTCGATAAGAACTGCAGTCTGAATTGTCATGTGCAGTGAGCCTGAGATGCGCGCCCCGTTAAGCGGCTTCTGGCCAGCATTTTCCTCGCGTATGGCCATGAGACCCGGCATCTCGGTCTCGGCGATCTTTATCTCCTTTTTCCCCCAGTCGGCCAGGGATATGTCCTTAATCTTAAAATCGGCAAACGCCGTTTGGGCGCCTCCGACAACTTTTTTTGACATCATTTTCCTCCGCTCATAATTAGTATATGCTGCTAAGAAGTAATTTAAATACCACTTTTGTGCGCCAAGGTCAAAACGAATTGGAAATAGCGTAACGAGAGCTTATTCGTTAATAACGTAACGAGTGATCGTACCCGGATTTGTCAGGTTTGGCTGGACTGATTGAGCAAAACCGCACGCACAAAAGCGCTGCGTAAGAGAATTTGCGCTTGAGGACCGGACTAGGGTGGCGTGAAGTAAGGATGCGAGCAATTTAAAAAGGCGGCTGTACAGAATCGCCATTAATCCAGGTCCATATATTGATTTACCCCTGTGATGCCTTGAGCGCCTGGTCTATGTCTGCGATGATGTCACTCACTTCCTCAATGCCTACAGAGAGACGGATAAAATCGGCGGTGACGCCGGTTGCCACCTGTTCCTCGGCGGACAGCTGCTGGTGGGTGGTTGAAGCCGGATGAATGACTAGTGTCTTGGCGTCGCCAATATTGGCAAGGTGCGACAGGAGCTTCACGCTGTCGATAAACTTCTTCCCTGCTTCCACACCCCCCTTGATGCCGAAACCGATAATCGCGCCCGTGCCTTTGGGGAGGTATCTCTTCGCCCGGTCATGGTCCTTATGGCTGGCAAGCCCAGCATAGTTCACCCAGGTAACCAGGGGGTGCTTTTCTAACCATTCGGCAACTTTCTGCGCGTTCTCCACATGGCGCTGCATCCGCACGTGTAACGTTTCCAGCCCCTGGAGGAAGAGAAAGGAGTTGAAAGGCGAAAGGGGGGCTCCCATGTCGCGCAGGAGGGTCAGGCGCATCTTGAGAATATAAGAGAGGTTCCCCAATGCCTCCCAGTAGTTGAGCCCGTGATACGATGGGTCGGGTTCGGTCAATTCCGGGAATTTGCCGTTGTTCCAGGGGAACCTGCCTCCATCGACTACTGCCCCGCCGATGCTTGTGCCGTGACCACCGATAAACTTGGTCAGTGAGTAGACCACGATGTCAGCACCGTGATCGAGCGGTCTGAAGAGGTAAGGAGTGGTCACGGTATTGTCAACGATAAAGGGTATCCCCGCATTGTGGGCGATATTTCCGATCGCCTCGAAATCGTCCACGTTGTTCTTCGGGTTTCCGACCGATTCCGTGTAGACGAGCCGGGTATCGTCGTCGATGGCCCGGAAGATGTTGTCCGGGTCGGAGCTGTCAACAAACTTCACCGTGATTCCCAGCTTGGGGAGCGTATAGTGGAAGAGATTATAGGTGCCGCCGTAAAGAAAATTTGTGGAAACGATATTCTGCCCGGCCTGAGCGATGTTTAGTATTGCGTATGTAGAGGCCGCCTGCCCCGAAGCCACTCCCAGCGCACCGACCCCGCCGTCCAGTTCGGCCAGCCGTTTTTCCAGCACATCGGTAGTCGGATTCATGATCCGGGTATAGATGTTGCCGAACTCCTTGAGGCCAAAGAGATTGGCCGCATGCTCCGAATCTTTGAAAACATAGGAAGAGGTCTGGTAGATGGGAACGGCCCTCGCCAGCGTGGCGGAATCAGGGATCTGACCTGCATGAAGTGCCAGGGTGGCAAAATCGTATTTGGTTTCGGACATGGTGATTCTCCTCTCGTAAGGATAAAATGCAAATGGGAAATATTATACTTTTTAATCCGCAATCCAAAAGACACTGAGAAAACAAAACCAAAAACAGGATAATCAGGATAAATCCCAAATAGCTGCGCCGGGTTTAAAACCTAAAAAACATGTCATGCCAATCCTTGTTATGCAGAGGTTTTTCCCAGGTGTCCGGATTATAAGGTTTGCATATTCAAGCATGACAATAAAGAATGGCAGGTAAAATACTATACAAGCTTGATAAACTTTGTCAAGTATATTGTTCCCTCTTTCGTATCAATCTCCCATACAATTCACTCATATCATGGAGCCATGAGCAATGCTCCTCTCTGATGACATCTGCAGGAAAGCGCCACGACCAGTTGTTGCTAGGGGTACCCGGCACATTCATCCGCGCGGAGCTGTCCAGTTTAAGGATGTCCTGGAGGGGTATGACGGTCATATTGGCGACGGAAGCCAGGGCTGCCCGGATCAGGTCACCGACCATATCCTTGCCGTCGCTCCCTAGGTAGTCGCGAACCTGTTTCTTTTCTTTTGCCGGGAGCCCCGCATACCAGCCGGCTGTTGTGTCGTTGTCGTGGGTGCCGGTGTACACGACCGATTCCCGGACATGGTTGTGGGGGAGATAGGGATTTTCCGGGCCGGAACCGAAGGCGAACTGGAGTATCTTCATTCCTGGAAAACTGAACCTGTCGCGCAGGGCTTCCACATCCGGGGTTATCACCCCCAGGTCCTCCGCAATTACGGGGAGGGGTCCCAGGCTATCAATCAGGGCACTGAACAAGGCATCGCCCGGCCCCTTGACCCACCGGCCATTGACCGCGGTTTTTTCCGTTGCCGGCACCTCCCAGTACGCTTCGAACCCCCTGAAATGGTCGATCCTAACGATATCGCAGAGTGCAAGAGCGCTCTTCATCCGCTCTATCCACCAGTCATAGCCGTGAAAGGCGACAGCTTCCCACTTGTACAGGGGATTTCCCCACAATTGCCCGGTTTCGCTGAAATAGTCCGGGGGAACTCCAGCCACTACCGTAGGCCGCCCCCGCTCATCCAGATGGAATAGATGAGGATTGGCCCAGACATCGGCGGAGTCGAAGGCAACAAATATCGGGATGTCGCCGATGATTTCAATTCCTTTGGCATTGGCATACCGCTTCAAAGCCTGCCATTGGCGGGAAAACTGCCACTGCATATATTTCTGCCCGTTGATGGCTTCCGCTAGGCTTTCCCCTAGCTTCGCCAGTTTCGCTGGTTCCCGGCAGGCAATCTCCCGCGGCCAGTGCAGCCAGCTCTTGCCGCCATGGGCCTCTTTTGCGGCCATGAACAGGGCAAAGTCATGCAGCCAGAAAGTGTTGTCGCAAAAGCGTCGGAACTCATCCCTACGCTCAAGGTCTCCGGCGGCAAAGAAGTTCGCCGCTCCCTTCCGCAACACCGCGTTCTTAAACCTTTCAACACGAGGGAAATCGACCTTGCCGGCCGGCAGTTCCGCACGCAGGTCATCCCTTGATATATCGCCTTCATCAGCAATGGTTTCGAGATCGAGCAAAAGAGGGTTTCCGGCGAAAGCTGAATAGCAGGAATACGGAGAATTGCCAGAAGCCGTTGGGCCAAGTGGGAGCACCTGCCAGAGCGACTGGCCGGAAAATGCGAGGAAATCTACAAACCGACGGGCTTCGACTCCGAGTGAGCCGATCCCTCCCGCACCGGGTAGAGAGGTGGGATGCAGGAGGATACCGCTCTTTCTTTTTAGTTGCATAATAAGCCTCCTTCACCTCGCCCTGAGCCTATCTAACTGCAGTGCGGGGGAAGAAACGTAAATGGTCTGGGTGAGGTTAAGGATCCTGCTCGACCGGGTGGTGTAACTTCTTGGGGGAATACGGCGATATTGCTCCTGTTCCGAGTAGGACCGGATCTAAGTGGCCATCTCCGGGGAGTCGACGAGATCGGACAGATCAATGTTGTACTTAGAATGGCGCCCTGGGTGAGGTTGTGGTTCCCCAAAAGAATATAGCGCCGGTCGGCCATGACGATCTTGTTGTTGGTGGTGACCACGGGGGAGCCGAAAAAAACGTGAACCCCACCCCGGGCGAGGAGGTCGGCGTTATGGCGGTTTTCCCCGTGAAGCTTGTCCTGGCAGTTATTCCCTCATTCCAGGATGACCGCTACCGCCACACCGCGTTTCCTCCCCGGACCAGTTTCTTCCGCCAATCTTGCGCGGCTTATTGCCGCTTGCATCTGTTCAACTGAGAATGTCCTTGACCTTGTCGAAAAACCTCTTGCGCATCGGCTGGGTCGCTTCACCACTGATCCGGCTGAACTCTTCCAGCAGTTCTTTTTGCCTTCTGGTGAGATTGACGGGGGTTTCGACCCTGATCACCACCAGTTGGTCCCCCCTGCCGTACCCCTGAAGGGACGGTATCCCCTTCCCCCGCATCCTGAACGTTTTTGCGGACTGGGTCCCTTCGGGAATCTTAAGCAATAACTTTCCGTCCAGGGAAGGAACCTCTATCTCGCACCCCAGAGCTGCCTGAGTGAAGCTGATAGGAATATCGCAGACGACGTCGTTCCCATCCCTGGTGAAAATGGGATGATCCCGCACCGTGAGTAGGACATAGAGGTCACCGTTCGGCCCTCCCTTGGTTCCCTGCCCCCCTTCGCCTGCCAACTTTAGCCGGTTGCCAGTCTCCACTCCCGGCGGGACTTTCACCGACAGTGTTTTCCGGTCCCGGACACTGCCAGAACCGTGGCATGTCGGGCACGGGTCGTCCACCACCCGCCCTTCGCCGCTGCAATGGCTGCAAGTCCTGCTCATGCTGAAAAGGCCCTGCTGGAACCGCACCTGGCCAGCGCCGCGGCAGGTTGGGCAGGTTTTGGCTTCGGTCCCCAGCCTGGCGCCGCTGCCGCCGCAACCGTCGCAACGCTTTGCGTAAGGGATGTCGACCTTATTTTCAACGCCAAAGGCCGCCTCTTCAAAGGAGATCTCCATGTTGTACTGGAGGTCGTCGCCGCGTCTGCCGCGGCCTCTCTGCCTCCCGCCGCCGAAAATGTCTCCGAATATGTCGCTGAAAATGTCACCGAACGGGGAACCGGCGCCGAAACCGCCGCTGTAAAAGCCACTACCTCCCCCCACTCCGGCATGGCCGAACTGATCGTACTGTGCCCGTTTCTGCGGGTCAGAAAGAACCTCGTACGCCTCAGTGCCCTCCTTGAACCTTTCTTCCGCCGACTTGTCTCCGGGATTCTTGTCGGGGTGGTGCTGGAGGGCCAGCTTGCGGAATGCCTTTTTTATCTCGGTTTCCGAGGCGTTTCGATGGATACCAAGGATTTCGTAGTAATCGCGTTTTTCACCGTTTGCCAAAATGAATCCTTTTGGACAAAAGGCTAAAGGCAGAAATGCAGGCTCAAGTCAAAAGGCAAAAGGCTAAAGGTTTATTTCCCCTTAGCCCTTCGCCCTTTGCCTGCTTTTCAGCATTTACCCTTATGCCCTTTGTCTGAAGTTGTTATTATTTCTTGTCCTTATCGTCTTTCACCTCTTCGAACTCGGCCTCGACGACCTTCTCGTCTTTGCTCCCTTCTTCCTTAGGCGCTTCTCCGCCACTGGCGTCCGCACCGGCTTGCCCGGCTTTGGCGTATACCGCTTCTGCCAGTTTGTGGGATGCCTGCATCAGATCGTCGCTGGCTTTCTTGAGAAGATCGGCATCGCTTCCTTCCATCGCCTTTTTCAGGGCAGCAACCGCGTCTTCGATCTTTTTCTTCTCTGCGGCATCGATCTTGTCGCCGAACTCTTTCAAAGATTTTTCCGTGGAATAGATCAGGTTATCGGCCTGGTTCCGCGCCTCGATCAACTCCCTCTTTTTTTTGTCTTCAGCGGAGTGGGCCTCAGCATCTTTGACCATCTTTTCGATCTCTTCCTTGGAGAGGCCGGACGAGGCGGTAATGCGGATCGACTGTTCCTTGCCAGTCCCCAAGTCCTTGGCTGAGACATGGACGATTCCGTTGGCGTCGATGTCGAAGGTCACCTCGATCTGCGGGACGCCACGCGGCGCAGGGGGGATACCCGTCAACTCGAAGTTGCCCAGGGTCTTGTTGTCGGCGGCCATCTCCCGCTCACCCTGGAGGACGTGAACGGTCACGGCCGGCTGGTTGTCGGAGGCCGTGGAGAAGACCTGGGACTTGCGGCAGGGGATGGTGGTATTTTTGTCGATCAGCCTGGTCATTACCCCCCCCAGTGTTTCAATGCCAAGGGAGAGCGGCGTAACGTCGAGGAGCAAAACATCCTTCACTTCCCCTTTAAGCACGCCAGCCTGGATGGCTGCGCCGATCGCCACCACCTCGTCGGGGTTGACCCCCTTGTTGGGGATCTTGTTGAAGATATCCTGCACCTTCTTCTGCACAGCCGGCATCCGGGTCATGCCGCCGACCAGGATGACTTCGTCGATATCGCTGGGGGAAAGGCCAGCATCTTTCATAGCAATCCGGCAGGGACCTTCCAGCTTTGCGATCAGGTCGGCGCAGAGGGTTTCCAGCTTGGCCCTGGTCAGTTTCATGGTCAGGTGTTTCGGCCCGGTGGCGTCGGCGGTGATGAAGGGGAGGTTGATGTCGGTTTCCATTGAGGTGGAAAGCTCGCACTTGGCTTTCTCCGCTGCTTCCTTGAGGCGCTGCAGGGCCATCTTGTCATTCCGCAGATTGATCCCCTGATCCTTGTTGAATTCGTCGGCGATCCAATCGATGACCTTCTGGTCGAAGTCCTCGCCCCCCAGGAAGGTGTCGCCGTTAGTCGACTTTACCTCAAACACCCCTTCACCCAGTTCCAGTACTGAGATGTCGAAGGTCCCTCCTCCCAGGTCAAAGACCGCGATCTTTTCTTCCTTCTTTCTGTCCATCCCGTAGGCAAGGGCCGCGGCAGTCGGCTCGTTGATGATCCTGAGGACATTGAGACCAGCGATCTTCCCCGCATCCTTGGTCGCCTGCCGCTGAGAATCATCGAAATAGGCCGGGACCGTAATGACTGCATCGTTGACCGTCTCGCCCAAGTAATCCTCGGCGGTCTTTTTCATCTTCTGCAAAACGGACGCGGAAATCTCCGGCGGCGAATACTTTTTCCCCCGTACTTCCACCCAGGCATCGCCGTTGTCGGCCCGCACTATCTTGAAAGGAGAGATGGCGATGTCCCTTTTCACCACGTCGGTATCGAACTTGCGGCCGATGAGGCGCTTGATGGCAAACAGGGTGTTCTCCGGATTGGTGACCGCCTGGCGCTTGGCCTGCTGGCCGACGAGGATCTCACCGCTCTCGGTGAACGCCACCATTGAAGGGGTGGTGCGGCTTCCCTCCGCATTGGCTATGACAACAGGCTCTCCCCCCTCCATGACGGCAACGCAAGAGTTGGTGGTGCCCAGATCGATCCCGATAACTTTACTCATATTTGATTAATCCCCCTTTACTAGTTCTCTCAACTGCATAACAAGCTAATCACTCCCGCTGTGAAAAACAAGGGGATGCTCAAAAAAATGTTAAGGGTGAGCGGAAAGGAAAAAGAAGGTTTTGTCACCCGTTAGGCGTCAATTCATCACTGATTTCTGCGGCGGAACAGCCACCGAAACCAAAGCCGCCCTGAGCAGGCGGTCATTAATGAGATACCCTTTCTGCAACTCCTCGACCACGGTATTGGAAGGGAGGTCCATGCTCTCCACCTGGTGCATTGCCTGGTGAAAGGCCGGATCAAAAAGGGATCCCGGCGTAGTCTCGATGGGAGTCACCCCGAACTTCTTCAATGCGGAGAGGAGCATGGCATGGGTGAGCCGGATCCCTTCGACAACCGCCACATGGGGCTCTTCGGTGGCATGGGCAAGGGCTCTTTCCATATTGTCGATGACCGGCAGGATCTCCAGGATCAGGCTCTCGTTGCCGTATTTGAGGAGTTCCTCTTTTTCCTTCTGAACCCGTTTACGGTAGTTTTCCAAGTCGGCCCGTTCCCTCACGAACTTGTCCCAGTTGGCCAGCGCCTCGGCCTCCTTGGCGGCCAGGGCCTCTTGCAACTCCCTGGTCCTCTCATCGAGCTTCTCACCCTCCTTCTCACTGGGTGATGAGGCCTCCTCCGTTTCTACAATGTCAACTTTGGTATGGGATTCATGTTTTTTCTTTTCCACGGACTTTATTCTCCTTTAATCAATCTCCAAAAGTCTGCTCACCTGTCTTGCCGTATAAGCCACTATTGGAATGACCTTGGCGTAACCCATGCGGGTTGGGCCAATGACCCCCAGGATACCGAGCGTGTTCTTGCCAGTCATGTAGGTGGAGGTCACAAGGCTCATCCCCGACATCCGGTTCAGGTGCGACTCCGAACCGATGAAGATCTGCACCCCTTCGGCGGCCATACAGCGTTCCAGAAGCGCAAGCAGTTGACCCTTCTCTTCGAATGCCCGGATTATCTCTTTTATCTTTGCCACATCGGCAAACTCCGGTTGATCAAGAATATTGGCCTGCCCCTCAATGAACATCTCGGCATCCATCCCCTCCAGGGTCTGCTGGGAGAGCTTCAACGCATTGGCCAGCAGGGTGTCATACCTGATTTTTTCCTCCTGCATTTCTTCAAGGATCCTTTTTTTTACCTGGGAAATGGTAAGCCCCTCCAGGAGGACGTTGAGATAATTGGACATCCTGGTCAGATCGGTGAATTGCAACTCTTCGTCAGTTTCGATAATCTTGTTCTGGACCGTCCCGTTCTGCGATACGAATATGGCGAGGAGCCTTCTCCCCCCCAGCTTCAGGAACTCGATATGACGGAATACATTGGCAGTAAATCGGGGCGCCACCACGATTCCCATGTAGTGGGAAATAGACGAAAGCAACCGGCTCGTTTCCTTGAGAACCTCGCCTATGTCTCTTCCGGTCAGGCTGCATCGCTTGCGGATCTCCTCCCGTTCTTCACGGGGTATCCTGCTCAATCCCACGAGCGAATCGACATAAAAACGGTATGCCTTGTCGGTAGGCACCCGTCCGGCAGACGTATGCGGCGAGGTGAGGAATCCCATCTCTTCCAGGTCAGCCATGACATTACGGACCGATGCCGGGGAGAGTGAGAAGCCGTGCCTGCGGGAAATGGTCCGGCTGCCGACCGGCTCGGCGGAAAGGATGTAATCTTCGACGATCGCTTCCAGAATGTGTCTGCTACGCTCGGTCAGGTGTTCCTGCATATCCCCCTCTATACAATATTAGCACTCACTATTTTCGAGTGCTAAATTACCATAACTAAGTTAATTGCGCTCCCCCGGTTTGTCAAGGGATTTCCCCAAAATCGGCCTTAAAGAAATGCCCTGACAATTGAGCAATACCATATCCGCACTTTTCCCAGATCGCGCAGATTGAAAGGCATTTGCAATGATCATACAAATCTGATAAATACCTGGTTAGCCAGGATTAACCCTTTTCTGGAGACTCTTAACCGCCCCTTTTGCAGTTCTAGCAGGCCGTCGGCCAGAAGCTCCTGAAATTCAGCCGGATACGCCTCTTGCGGGGTAACGCCGAATTCCTCCCGGAACTTTTCCGGATCAACACCTTCCAGCATCCTGAGGCCAAGAAAAAGTGTTTCCGCCATCGCCTCCCGTTCCTTTACGGCGGATAATTCCTCCCCCGGGAGAATGCCGCTGGCGAGGGCTTGCATGTATATATCCAGCGAATCCGGGTTTTTCCACCTTACGCTGGAAAGAGGGGATGCCAGGCACGAGTGGGCCCCGGCGCCGAAACCTAGATAGCTTCCCCTTTGCCAGTAGACCTGATTGTGTCGTGAGCGAAAACCGGGAAAGGCGAAATTGGATATCTCATAATGTTCATACCCACTTTGCCGGAGCACATCAGAGGTCCTTTCAAACATCCTGGCAGCGATTTCTTCTTCGGGAAGTGCCAACTCCCCTCTCTGCTCCATGGCGTGAAAAGGGGTCCCAGCCTCAATGGTCAAGCCATAGGCGGAGATATGCTCGGGCCGGAGGAGAACTGCCTGATCAAGGTCTGCCAGCCACATAGCCAGATTTTCCCCCGGCAGGGAATGGATCAGATCTATGCTGATATTGGCAAACCCGGCGTCACGGGCAAAGGTAACAGCATCCATACCTTCCCGCGCGCTATGAGCCCTCCCCAGACTCTGGAGCATCCGGTCGGAAAAGGATTGCATCCCCAGTGACAGGCGGTTTACACCGGCCAAGCGGTAAGCGGCCAGCTTCTCCCGAGTCACTGTGCCAGGGTTGGCCTCAATGGTGATTTCCGCGTCTGCTTCCAGGGCGAAGAGCCGTGCAACCCCCTCGATGAGCCGCGCCACTGACCGCGGTTCTAAAAGCGAGGGCGTCCCGCCGCCGAGATAAAGAGTCGAAGCGGTTACGGCGCACTCCATGCCTCGCCTGCGAAGCTCCATCTCCCTCAGCAGGGTGGCGACGTAATCCGTCGGCGATAACGCCGAACCGGCCCGGGAATTGAAGTCGCAATAGAGGCATTTCCGGATACAGAAAGGGATGTGGATATATAGTGCCATGCCCATTTTTAATATGTTAGCCATTCCGGCGCAAAATGTCCAAATCCAAATTAACCCTGAGTTTCCATCCGGGAAGCCGCCGACCCGGCCGGAATCCCCGAGAATCCCTGTTGATAAGCAAGCTCCCTGCGTTTACGCCGTTTTCAGAAGTGGAAACAGCTCTACAATCAAAATTTCGTGTTGAATAAAATAATTTAAAAGGTATATTATATGAAAATTTACCACGGTGGGAAGCAGAGCAGCATGCTTAACCCCGCCGGGCAACAGCGGCTAAGCCATGATTGTTAGCGTCTGGCTGCGGCTTTAGTTAATAACTTAATCGGAGGTATGCTACATTGTCATTTTTCACAGGGACCGGCCTGGTCGTAAAAATTGTGCTCATAATCCTTCTCTATTTTTCCGTGGTTTCATGGACCATCATTTTTTTCAAGCTCTTGCAGGTCTATCGGGCCAACAGCGAATCAGAGCGTTTTCTCGAATTTTTTTGGAAAACCAAGCAGTTTGACCTTATCAATGCCCAGCTCGACCGTTTCGCCAACTCGCCCCTTTCCGTCATGTTCAATGAAGGATACGGCGAATTGAAAAAGCTCATGGATAAGGGTAAACACCCGGAAGAATCCGACGGCATCAGCACCGACCTTGGCGGGATCGACAACATTGCCCGGGCGTTGCGCCGGGCCACCACATCGGAAATAACGCGACTGGAGAAATATCTGACATTCCTCGCCACAACCGGGGCTACGGCCCCCTTTATCGGCCTGTTCGGCACGGTATGGGGGATCATGACCGCCTTCAAGGGCATTGGGGAAACCGGCTCGGCTTCCCTTGCCGTGGTCGCCCCCGGTATCGCCGAGGCGCTGATCGCCACCGCCATCGGCCTGGTTGCTGCCATCCCGGCAGTCATGGGATACAACCATTTCCAGCATAAGATAAAAGTGGTGATTTCGGAAATGGACAGCTTCTCTACGGAGTTTCTGAACATCGTCCAGAGGACTTTTGCCAAGTAATAAGGGATAGTGCCTTGACCTCGCGAAACTTAGCGCTTCCCACAACATGAATTAACCCGTTATAGAGGATTTATACTAATGGAATTAGGGAGCAGAAGCAATAGTGACCGTGGCACCATGTCCCAGATCAACGTTACGCCTTTGGTGGACGTGATGCTGGTGCTTCTGGTCATTTTCATGGTTACCGCGCCAATGATGCAGCAGGGAGTGCAGGTCAACCTGCCGAAGGCCGAAACCAAGGCTTTGCCTGCGCCGGAAGAAAGCGTGGTTGTCTCCATCGAAAGGTCCGGCAAGATTTTCGTCAATTCCACCGAAATCCCGCCCGGTGATTTGCGGACCAAACTGAGCGACATGTTCGCCAACAGAACTAAAAAAGAGGTGTTTCTCAAGGCCGACACAGATGTCCCGTATGGCGAGGTTGTCAAGACCATGGCCGAGATCAAGGGGGCGGGGATCGAACGTCTCGGCATGGTTACTGAACCTGCCCTGAGGAAATGAAATCCACCCTGCAAAGAAAAGACCCATGGCTCGGCTGGATGTTGCTCCCCTCGCTCATAATCCATCTGGCCTGTTATTTTTTACTGCTGAAATTCCAATATTATGCTCTCCCAGTTAAAGAAGGTCCGGTCTATTATGTCGACGTGGTAACCCTGCCGGTTGCCAATCCTCAGGCCGGAACCCCGTCTAAAACCGGCAGCGCACCGACTTTGCCTGCGCAGAAAGAAATGGCTATACCGGCACCCCCCAAGCAAAAAGCAGTCTCAAAGCTCAATACGCCTGCCGGTAAAAAGCCACCCAATCCAGCCGAAACTTCTCGGCAATTTGAAGAACGCATGGCGAAAATCGAGCAGGAGGTTGCCGCGAAGCACACGTCGGCAGCCCTCGAAGCATTGCAGAAAAAGGTTGCCGGGGTCGGCAAAACAGGACAGACCGGCATCCCCGCAGGAAAAGGCACGGAAGCGGGGAGCGACTATGCCAGCTACATCCGCTCGCGGCTGACGGATGCCTTCAGGACTACCATTGCTTTTCAGACGAAAAATCCGGAAGTGATGGTAAGACTCACCATTGACCGGACCGGCAAAGTTACCGGACTTAAACTCGAACGGAGCTCTCACGACCGGATTTTCGAAGACGCTGTTATTAATGCGATTGTCAAGGCCGAGCAGACGTTTGTCCCCCCCCCTGGAGGAGGGAAGTTTGAGTACAGCTTCAGATTTGCCCCGGAAGGAGTAAGCAAAAAGTGAAAAAGATTTTAATCATCTTCATCTTCGTGTTGCTCTTTATTCCCTTTAATATTCTTGCGGAGGAGGGCTATCTGAATGTAACCGCCCCTGGAAACCGCCAGCTGCAACTTGCCATAACCGCTACCAGAGGTCCGGCCGGAATGCAACACCCCGAGATCGTGAAAGATGTCAGTGACATCCTGCAGTTCGATATGACCCTGGCAGGACCATTTTCAGTGAGGACAGTCGCGGGGAGCACCGACGAAAGCGGCATCAGGCCCGGAGAATTTGACATCGCCCCCTGGAAGGCAGCCGGGGTCGATCTTTTGGTAAAAAGCTGCTATACGATCTCTGGCAACAACATCACCCTGGAGTGCCGACTTTACGACGTGTTCAAGAACAGGGAATTGACCGCCAAACGTTATACCGGCAATATCCGCGACCTGCGGAAAATCGTCCATGCCTTTGCCGATGAAATCATGAAGGCCGTTACCGGCGAAATAGGGCCATTTACCGGCAAGATCGCCTTTGTCTCCAAGAGGACCGGCAACAAGGAAATCTACCTGATGGACTACGACGGCTACAATGTCCAAAAGCTCACCAGGAACGGCTCCATCAACCTCAATCCCGATTTTTCCCCGGATGGCCGGGAAATCATATATACCTCTTACAAGCGAGGCAATCCGGACCTTTTCCGGAGAGAGCTTTTCAGCGGCGCCGAAGCCGTTATCTCCGCCCGCCACGGTATCAACATTACTGGCGCATACGCTCCGGACAGAAAAAAGATAGCCCTGGCTATGAGCAAGGATGGAAGTTCCAATATTTACCTGATCGACAAGACCGGCAAATTATTGGCCCGGCTGACCAATGGCGGCTACATAGATGTGTCGCCCGCCTGGTCGCCAGATGGATCCCGAATCGCTTTTGTCTCCGACCGGCTGGGGAGACCGCAGGTTTTTATAATGAACAGCGACGGCGGCAATCTCCACAGGCTCACCTTCAGCGGCGTTTATAACGTCAGTCCCCGCTGGTCTCCGAAAGGGGACCGGATTCTCTATTGCCGCCTGGAAGAAAACATTTTTCAGATCTATGCAATAAATCCCGACGGCAGCAGCGACACCCGGCTCACCAGTGAAGGGAGCAACGAACATCCACGATGGTCGCCGGACGGGCGGTTTATTACCTTCAGCTCAAAGCGTGGGGGCAAAGAAGCTATTTATGTCATGCGAGCCGACGGTTCCGGCCAGACCAGGGTCTCCCGCGGGGCGGGAGATGACTCTCACCCCATCTGGTCACCACGCTGGTAATAATATTTTCCTTAAGAATCCATTGAAAATAGATGAATCTCATGTATAATGGTGACTATTCGAATAGAAGATAAGAGGGGGTTAAGAATTTACAACCTCGCAATTTACTGAACAAAGGAGAGGAATATGCGCAAAAAGATGATAGGTTTCTTTATGTTTCTTTGTTGTGGGGCGATCTTGGCCAGTGGCTGCGCCAAAAAGGAACTGGTGAAAGGAGAAGTTGAGACTCCTCCCGCCGCTGCAACAAAACCTGCTGAACCCGTACAGGCGCCGGCCCAGCCACCTGTCAAGGAAGAGGTGGTGCAGGAGCAGGCAGTTAAAGAAGCACCTGCCGCGGTCAAGGAAGAAACCGTCACCGCCAAGGCTGCTGAACTGGAAAAGATTTACTTCGATTTTGATTCGTTCATCCTGACCGATCCATCCCGTACCACCCTTTCCAAGAATGCCGATTTTCTCATGAAACATAATTCCGTCAATGTGCAGATACAAGGGAACTGTGACGAGCGGGGCTCCGACGAGTACAACCTGGCCCTGGGGGAAAAGCGTGCAAAAGCGGCCATGAACTACCTGGTAACTCTGGGAGTTCCGGCGGCGCAGCTCTCCATCATAAGCTACGGCAAGGAAAAGCCTGCTGATCTTGGGCACGACGAAGCCGCCTGGGCCAAAAACAGGCGGGATGAATTCGTCATCATCAAATAGCCCGCTTCTCCATAAACCTCAAAGGAGCCGCAGTGCCGGCTCCTTTTTAATGTGGAGACCAAATCAGGTCGAGGTTGGAAAAATAACCTTGGAGGACGTTAGACTATGCGCTTTCACAAACAAGCTATCGCCGTGGTCTTTTCCCTGGTGCTGGCCGGTTGCGTCAGCAAGGGCGATTTCGAAGTCATGCAACGCGACATGGATGAAATAAAAAACCGGCACATTGCCTTGGAAAAGGATTTCAGCGACTTGAAGCAAGTTACCTTGGAAGGAACGGACAAAGCTCTCAAGGAGTATCGAAAGGAGATCGAGTCACTCCATAAGGAGGCCGCTGACCTCCAGGCAGCGCTGGACAGCGCCAAGGTTGATATGCAGGTCCTGGCCGGCAAGGTGGATGATGCAATGCAAACGGCAAAAAAGCCGGCTGAAGATATATCTTTGCTGAAAGAAGACGTGGACCAGCGGCTCACGGCCCTGGAAGGGAGGACCAGCAAGCTTGAGAAAAATTTTGACGATCTTCAGAGTAAAATGACGGCGGCCGCGACAACCCAGGTCGAACTTTCCCCTGAGGCTCTATATCAGCAGGGACTGACCATGATCAAGGGAGGCAACCCGCAGAAGGCGCGTGAACTTTTTGCGAAATTCATAGAGCAGTATCCGAATAACGAACTGGTGGCCAATGCCCACTATTGGCTGGGTGAAACCTATTACACCGATAAGACATACGATCAGGCAATCCTGGAATTTGAGAAGGTAATCAAGAATTACCCCGGCAAAGAAAAGGTACCTGCTGCCATGCTGAAACAGGCCATGGCCTTCAAGGCGCTGGGTGATGTGACGAGCGCCAAATATGTGCTAAAAAAACTCCTGTCGAGTTATCCCCGTACTGAAGAGGCGGGCCTAGCCAAGGCGAAATTGAAGGAACTCAAATAAGGCGAGGCGGGAGAATTCCCGCCTCGCTTTTATTAAACAACGCTCTTTTCTTTTTTCTCCTCCGCGCTTTTAGCCGTTTCTTGAGCCTGTTCCGTTACGCTACTCTGTTGTGCTATTTTTTCCTTCTCTTCGTGCTCTTTGGCTGTTTCCTCGACATTCCGTTTGAAGTCATCGGTGGCGCGCCTGAATTCGGCGAGCCCTTTGCCGAGCGATCTGGCAATGTCGGGAAGCTTCTGCGGTCCGATTACGATAAGCAAAATAACTAAAATGATGATCAGTTCCGGCATCCCTATTCCAAACATGTCGCTACCTCATCGTTAATGTCCAGCCACCCTGGTGAAACACCAGGAAGGAAGGTTTCCCTGCGATTGATAATGATAATAGAGGTTTTACTGTGCCATGTCAAGCAAGGTTCTTTATCCGGGGTCCTTTATGGGCGCAAAGGGTTTGACATCTTCCCGAACTTTGTCTACTATTTGGGAAATTATGCCGAATGCCGCACCCTCCCCCGGCCTTAGGCCACCCTCACCAGTTGGGAGCAGGGGTGGGAAAGTGGATGCAGATCGACTTTTTGACAAAGCTGTCGTGGTTTAAGTGAGGACACGGACTTATGTATACTGAAGAACTCAAGCGGGAAATTCGAGAGCTGTTGAAAGAGAGGAACGGCGTACTCCTGGCCCATAATTACATGCGGGACGAAGTGCAGGAGATGGCCGACATCACCGGTGATTCACTGGCGCTTTCTATGGAGGCGGCAAAAACCGGCGCTGAGGTCATCGTTTTTTGCGGAGTCCATTTCATGGCTGAATCGGCTTCCATCCTTTCTCCCGGCAAGACCGTCCTCCTTCCGCGCCTCGATGCCGGTTGCCCCATGGCGGATATGGTCACTGTCGAGGGGCTTTTGCAGATGAAAGAGGAGCATCCAGGAGTCCCCGTGGTAACCTATGTCAACTCTTCGGCAGCGGTAAAAGCGGTAAGCGACATCTGCTGCACCTCGGCCAACGCAGTGCGCGTGATAAACTCCCTCCCTGAACGGGAAGCGATTTTCGTTCCCGACCGTAATCTGGGTCGCTACGTGGCCCGTTTCACCGACAAGACCATCTATTTCTGGGACGGTTTTTGCCCCACCCACGAACGCCTGAAGGCTGACGTCGTGCTACGCCTGAAGGTCGAATACCCGGATGCGCTCTTTATCTGTCACCCGGAATGTAATCCGAAGGTCACGGAACTGGCGGACCATGTCTGTTCGACCAGCGGGATGTACGACTACTGCCGGAAGAGCCAGGCCGGGCGAATCATCATCGGCACCGAAGCGGGGATTCTCTATCGGCTGCGCAAGGAAAACCAGGACAAAGAGTTCATTCTCGCCTCCCCGGCGCTCATCTGCCCCAACATGAAGCTGACTTCGCTGGAGGATATCCTTGCCGCCCTTAAGACCATGGAACCGGTGGTGAAGGTGCCGGAAGAGATCAGGATACCGGCCAAACGCGCCCTGGACAGAATGCTGGCGATACCGAGGGATTGAAAGTGAACCTGGCGGCTGGTTGCAGACCGTCGGCATCTCAATCCTCTCCATTTTTTCAATTGGTTTCTTTTGGAGAAACATCATGATCCGCCCATTCCTGGGGGTTTACCCGAAAATTGACCCAACTGCCTTCATAGCCGAAACGGCGGTGATTGTCGGCGACGTGCATATCGGCCAGCAGAGCAGCATCTGGTATAACGTGGTGGCGCGCGGCGACGTAAATTTCATCCGCATCGGCAAAAGGACTAACATCCAGGACCTCTCCATGCTTCATGTCACTCACAGGAAAAGCACCGCCGACCCCGGTGCACCGCTAATCATCGGCGACGATGTCACTGTCGCCCACAGCGTCACCCTGCACGGCTGCACCGTGGAAAACGGTGCCTTTATCGGTATGCAGGCCATCATCATGGACAAAGTAGTGGTCGGAGAAGGGGCGCTGGTCGGGGCGCGGGCGCTGATCACCGAAGGGACCAGCGTTCCACCGCACACCCTGTGGGTCGGCTCCCCTGCCAAATACAAGCGTGACCTCACCTCGGACGAGATCGCCTGGCTTTTGAAGTCGGCCGACAACTACGTCAACTATGCCCTCCAGTATATCAACGATTAACCATGCAAAAACGCTCTTGATTGGCATCTTCACATGAACATTCAACATGCGGCTATGAACATTTTGCGGCGTCTCTGCAAATTTTTCAGCTAATATGCGGATAACACGAAGAAAATTAAGCATCGGGTAACTATTTTTGTCATACGTTGATTACAAAAATTGTTAGTTGTTTAATTACAAACTGCATTTGCTATCTTATTAGGATTATTTTCTCTTTATATCGTACAAAAGCGCGGCAAACGCATATACGCCAAAGGTTTCCATAAATCAGCATGTCAGGCCGTTAGCCGGTCATCTGCGAACAATCTCTGCCAGAAAACCACATATCACCCCCCATTTCCCGCAAAAACGGACCTCTTATCTCCCGCACTGATTGATTTTTGTATACATACAAAAATTGGCACATAAACTGCTAATAATTAATTAAGTGTCGTTTAAGATTTACAGTTGTGTTACAGAATACACGCCTCACTCTCCGATAAAAGCATAACCAGGGTAACCTGGCGACGCAGAATTACGGGTCCGATGTGAACCATGGACAGCCGAGTCGCCGAAGAGAGTGTGATTATCTTTTTCCCAGTGATAATTGCGCCTTCCTTCGGTCAAACGATAGAGGGCGTTTTTTCTTGCTGAATAAAGTGCGGTTACCCTTTAAAAACCCGTTTTCCACGGGACTGGGTAATAGTGCCTTTTTTCGGCATTTGGCAGATGGGCATTGGTGGTTGCAGGGAAATACTCTGGCGCAAAGGAATAAACCAATCAGTTTGTAGCACAAGTAATCAAAAATCAGGCCTAACTCCGATAAAGGCAAAGCCGGAGTAATCCGGTGACGCAAAGCCACGGGTCCTTGGAAAGGATAGCCGGGTTACCGAAGAGATTACGGAGTCAGGCGCCCTGGGCATTTAATGCATGCCCGGGGAATTAAGCGCCTATCTCCGTAAATAGAGATTGGCGCTTTTTTGTTTTTAAGGAGACGAGGATGCTTCTGGGAAAAATCAATAAACTGTTTGAGAAAAAAACCGGGATGCGGAAAGTGTGTCGGCAAATTGAATTGCATGATCTAACAAATTTTGCCAACCCGGGCATGAAAAACGTTCTTTTTGAAATGTTTTGCTCTTCAGGGGCAGGCATGCTTCGCGGCTTGACTTACTTTGTCAGAGTATGCCTCATGTCGGCACTGATCTGGCTAATCTATGCCGGTACTGCCTCGGCTGCCACTCTGAACCAGCCGATGACCGGTGCTACCGCTCCGGGATGGGTGATCGGTGGGTCTGCTTATCTAACAGCTAGTAACGGCACTGACCCTGTCGGAAACGGCTGGCTGCGCCTCACGGATGCAGATCCGGCCGGCAATGAGGCAGGTTTCGGTTACTACAATTCCGCATTCAACATCTCACAGGGAGCGGTCATCCAGTACGACTATACCACTTGGGGAGGAACCGGCGCAGATGGTTACAGCATCTATCTTTTTGACGCCTCGTTCAATTTCTCTATAGGTGCATCTGGTGGGTCGCTCGGTTACGCACAGAAGACCGTATCGCCTGTGAACCCAGGCATGGCTGGGGGGTATATCGGTGTCGGCATCGACGAGTACGGCAATTTTTGCAATCCGACTGAAGGACGAATCGGCGGACCCGGATTTTACCCTAATGAAGTTTCAGTCCGCGGTCCCTACAACAATTCGCACGGTGCATATTTCTACCTTGGAGGGTCTGGCACTCTCGGGGCTGCGTATCCTCTCGCGTTTAGCGGTCAAGACTACAGGCCGGACCAATCTAGCAACCAGTACCGTCACGTTGTCATCTACTTGACCCCAGTGGCAGCTCCGAATTATTTGCAGATTGACGTCTACGTGCAGTTTGGCTACGGCCAGCCTCTGACTCCTGTTGCGACTGGGCTCTACGCTGGGCAAGCACCTCCAACTGCCGGTGTCATGGTCGGCTACGCAGCCAGCACAGGCGGTTCGAATAACTATCACGAAATCCGTAACCTCGTTGTTAGCTCACTTCCGACACAAAGCGTTGACCTCTCAATAGCCAAGACCGTTTCTTCTCCGAGTGTCACACCTGGCGGCGCGATCACTTACACGCTGGCGGCGACGAACAACGGCCCGTCTGGCACCACAGTGACAGGTGCTTCGATCACTGACACTGTTCCGTCGCAGATTACTGGCGTCACTTGGACTTGTGCCGCGAGCGGCACTTCTGGCTCCGCTTGTGGCGCCGCATCCGGTAGCGGCAACTCGATCAACACAACTGCGACGCTTCCTTTCGGCGGCGTCGTGACTTACACGATTTCTGGCACAGTCAGCTCGTCTACAACGCCTGGCACTGTGCTCACCAATACGGCTTCCGTCGGCGTACCGTCTGGGTACACTGACTACAACTCTGATAACAACAGCAGCACCGCGACCACGAAAGTGACGAACAACAACGTCACTATCTCCGGCACGATCTTTAACGACGCGAACCACAACGGCGTCCTGGACAGCGGTGAAACCGGCGCAACCGCCACTACTATAGGTAATACGTATTACGTCAAAGTCTACAACTCGAGCGATCTCACCACGTTGCTCAGTTACACGACAGTCACTGGAGGCGCAAGCACTTACACTCTCACCGTTCCGGCATACGGCACCTACACCATCATCTTGAGCACTGACGATACCAATACTTTCGACCCGTCTTTAGCTACGAACGGCCAGTGGACGTATACCTCGCCTGTCAACTTCACTAACACGGTGACGACGTCCGGGGCCAACGTGACTGGCCTGAACTTTGGCACTTGGAAAGGCGCTCGCGTCATCGGCAAGGTCATCAACGACAACGGCGCAGGTGGCACGTCTGTCAACGCGAATGACGGCATCCAAAACGGAACTGAAGCCGGCATTGCCGGAGTCACTGTGAAGGCGACAAACACATCCGGTGGTACTGGCACGGTCTACGACACTGAGACTACAGACAGTTACGGAAACTTCACGCTGTACCTAGCAGCTGGCACCGTTGGCTCTGGCACTGTGTACCTATACGAGACTCTTCCCTCTGGGTACGTAGCCGTCAATTTTAACGCCGGCACGACGGCCGGCACCTACTCGACCACGACGAATACCATCACATTCACTTATACTCAGTATACGAGCTATACAAACGTAATCTTCAGCAACGTGCTGGTGAATACGTTCACTCTTACGCCTCAGACAGCAAAATGCACTGCGGGATCACCGGTGTATTACGCCCAGACCTTCACGCCAAATAGCTATGGCAGTCTCACACTGACTTATACTCACACACAGACTACCTGGCCAGCTGTGGTCTTCTACCTCGACGCGACCTGCAGTGGCAGCTACCAATCCGGGGACACGGTAATCAGCGGCTCTATTGCCGCAACTGCTGGGCAGCCAATCTGTATCCTCGTAATGGACACTGTCCCGTCGGGTGCTGCCAACGGCCTGAGTGACAAGATCACGACGACCGGCACCTTCACCTACACCAATTCACCCGGTCCTGTCACGAGCGCGCTGACCGTAGTCGACACCACCACCGTGGTCGCGCCGGCGACACTGACAGTCGTCAAGTCTGCGAACGCGCCGACTGTCAACTCAGGACAACCGATCACCTACACTATCTTAGTGACCAATACTAACACAGGAACCGCGACGAACGTGGTGGTAACTGATGGCTTGAGCCCGTATACGTATTTCGGACTCAACTCCTATGCTGCATCTCCGTTCGCGTTCCAGTTCACCGACGGCTCTCCTTCTTCTGGACTCAGCCTCGGCACTATATCTTATTCGAATAACGGTGGCGTCAGCTATGCATACACGCCCGTTTCCGGCGGCGGCGGAGCCCCGGCTGGGTATGACGCGAACGTTACAAACTGGCAGATCTCAATGACTGGGACGATGGCTGCGAACAATGCGAATTTTACTATTAACTACAAGGTGCTAGCGAAGTGATTTCAGCAAATTTCTAGCCGCTCAAAACACAAAAAATTCTGTAACCAGACAGACAGCAAGAAAACAAAAAGGGGGTTCCAATGAAAAAGCAAGTTTCGATGGTGGTAATTTTGGCAGCGCTGCTCATGCCGGTGGTCGCAGTGGCAAATCCGCTCGTATCAGTCCGCGTCGTTGCCGAGAAAGAGGTCACGACGGTGCTCAAGAGCGGCGAGAGGGTGAAGAAGCGCGTCGCGGTGACGAAGATCTCTCCAGACGACGTCATTTTCTACACTGTACACTACGTTAACTCAGGAGACACGGCAGCAACTAACGCCGTCGTTGAAGACCCGATCCCTTCGGGCACTGTGTATCTTCCGGGCAGCGCGTACGGCGACGGGGCCGAGATCACGTTCTCTATCGACGGCGGCAAGACGTTCAAGAAGCCTAGCTTGTTCACTTACGAAGTCACGCTGCCCAACGGAAAAACTGAGAATCGCGTCGCATCTCCTGAGGAGTACACCACCGTCCGTTGGGTCATCGACAAGATCGACGCTGGCGCGAAAGGTTCTGTCGGATTTTGTGTAAAGGTCAGGAAGCAGTAATCCAAAGGATTGATACAACAAGGAGGGAATCATGTTTCGACGAAATTCAATCGGGCGGAAAAGACATAACGCGGCGCAGTGCGGCAGGGCCGGCCCTCTCATCCGGGGGAGCCGGGGTGACCCTGATGCTCAGCCGAAAATACGAGGAAATACTGGTCCATACATTAGACTCGAAGAGCTTGATGAACTGTTAACCAATATCAACCAAAAGGAGAGAAAATTATGAAAACCTCAGTACAAAACAAGTCTTCTGGATTTACCCGAAGCATCCTTGCCATACTCGTCGCAGTGGCGCTCCTGGCAATTGCTTTGCCGGCCTCAGCAGCTTACCCAGACCTGAGCGGCGGCGCGACCGTCTTTGACTATGTAACGGTGAAATACTCCTCCGGTTCTAACACGATCAACGCGTATGCCAGCGTCGGCGTGACGATCAACACGATTGCCTCTCTTCCGGTCGTGACATACCCAGCAGGCCAGACTGTCCTCACGGGTTCTGCCCCGTCCCCAGCCTACACATACTCGATCCGGTCGACGAGCAACGGCCTAGACACCTGGACAACGTCGGGTCTCACCGATGCGGCGAGTGGCGTCCTCCCTGCGACTTTTGCAACACTGACTTCAAGCTTCACACTTTGGGCCGGCTACATTACCGGTGCCGGAAATGGTTACATCAATGTTCCTGCGGGCACCACTACTGGCCTCACTGTCAATAGTTCAACTGTCTATGTCACCGCCACTGCCGGCACATACACAGTTACCAACATCTCCGGTGGCTCCCCGGCAACCTATGTCGGCGGCGTCTATACTCCTGAAGTATATGCACAGCTCACTCTTAGTCCGATCTCAGGTCCGGCGATCACTGCTACGAATGCTACTGTGGGGACCCAAGTCGGAGAATTTAAGGCATCTGCTGTGACTCATTCCTTCACTGCAGCGGCTCCCACTGCCGTTGGCACAGACGGCAAGTACCAGTCACAATTCACCCTCACCTCTACGGTAAATCCTTCGTTGAACCTTGTCACTACCAATGTGCAAACCGTTGTCCCTTCGCCGCAAGTGACGATCGCCAAGACTTCGCTCTCCGGTTCCACTGTTAACTCAGGTGGGACTATCAACTACCAGATCGTTGTGACTAACACTTCCACCAGCTACTCGGTGACTACCGTCACAGTGACCGACCCAGTTACGCTGCCCTACGTGACTTACGTCTTAGGCTCCACAAAGCTGAACGGCAATTCCGTGGCTGACGTCAGCAATGCGTCGCAACTGACTCCGACTAATGGAGGCATTGTGATTCCCACCCTCAGTGCCGGTGCAAATGCAACCATCACTTACTCAGTGACTGTCAACTAACTAGTTTATGGAGAATCTGCAGGGAGATGTTCTCCCTGCAGATTCATAGCGAGGACTTATGCGAAAACTAATCCAGAACCACCTCATCTTGTTCGGCCTGCTGGTCGTCTTTGCTGCGTCTGCTAGCAGCGCCTGGGCGAACACTGCCTCGAACACGCAGATCATCAACAACGCGACCCTGGTGTACAACAACGGCGCCGGTGTCCAGACTGCCACTGCATCCGTAATTGTAACTGTCGCGCTCTCCCCAGCGTCACCGATCATCACCAGCGGACCAAACCAGACGACTCCTTACACTGGCCCGACGACACTGCTGAAGAACTCTTTTACCGTCACGGCTACATCCAACGGCCCTGACACGTACAACATTACATCTGCTATCACCAGTCAGTCAAACACCACCAGCCCAACTGCAACGCCTGAGACGCCGAGCATCACGTTAGGTGCTACGGTCACTACGCTCGGCAGCAGCACGTCTGTGCTCAACGTCCCCTCAGACGGGGTGAGCGGCACCAAAGTGAACGGCATCCAGGGAGGAGAGACAGTGGTTGTCGGCGGCACTACCGTCTGCTCAGTCACTAGTGTTACGAACTCTGGGTCTGGAGTTGCGACCATCACGATTTCGCCAGCCCTTTCGGCCGCGCCTGGCGCAGGCGTCCAAGTGGGGCAGCAGGCAACTATCTATGTTGACGTCAACGCTGGGACCTTGGGTACTCCTGGAAACAGCATCACAATTCAGAAGACTGCCACCATCACGTCTACCACTTCCGGCACGGCAACTGCGACATCTTCGGCTGTCACCGACACGTATACGAGTGGCACGGCGACTCTCACTAAGTATGTCCGCAACACAGTAACTTCGTCTGGAACCGGAACTCCTTACGTCTACGGTGGAAACAACTATTATCCGACCGGCGTTATCGCAAAGCCGACTGATACCCTTGAGTACCTTCTGGTCTCTAACAATAACGGCACTGGTCCTGTAACGGCGTCGGCCGTAAGTGACGTCCTTCCGATCGCATACGTGACTCTGAAGCTCAATGCATATGCGTCTGGCAAAGAAGTCACTTACGTAAACGAGTCTGGCGTAGCGACTACCTACTCAGCTGCGGCTGACTCCGACCAAGCGACCTACGTTACCTCCACTGGGACGCTTACAGTCTACATTGGAGACGGTGCAACCAGCTCTGCCGGCGGGTCAATTCCTGGCGGAAGTAAGGTCTTGGTTCTTTACCAGGCAACGGTCAACTGAGTTAACAGCGCTTAGGGCAACGATGACGAGAAGCCAACTGCAAACGAAGGCTGCAAGGTATCTTTTTCGAAAATCGCACACATCACTGTGCTGCGGGAGGGAAACCTTGTGTCCTAACTCATACGCGCCAAGCCTGCTGCGCATGTTTTTGGCTGGCGGTGTGCTGCTACTGTTCTTTCTCTGGCTCGGCGCTGGCACTTCTTTTGCGAACGTATCAGTCCAGGGCGATCACATCGTCAACTCCGCGCAGCTTACTTTCAGCAATGGAGCCAGTGCTTTGGCTTCAGTAAACGTGACAGTCGTGATTCAGACACAGCCTGTAATTCAGTTTATGACCTACAGTAACAACGGGACTCCGACTAACGTTGCGCCTGGCGCGTACCGCCCGTCCAGTGCGTCTTCAGCGTCGTTCGTAAGTCTGCCTCCGCCGACACTGGTCGGCAGCACTACCCCCATTGACCTGACAAAAGCGGTGCCGCTTGTTCCCACGACTACTTTCCACCAAGGCGACCCTGTCTTCATACAGGTGACGAATATGGACCAGGACATTGACCGGACCAAGCTAGGTACAGTCTTCGTGACTGTCACTGACAGCACGACTGGCGACACGGAAATCGTCCTCTTGACCGAAACCGGCCTCAACACTGGCATCTTCGTCGGCTACATTCCGTCGACCGGTTATGGGTCCGTTACACCTTACAACGGGGTGCTCTCTATAACTTCCGGCAGCAATCTCCAGGCTTCTTATACGGATATCTTCTTCCCCAGCAGTATTGTTACTGCTATGGCGTCGGTAGACCCATTCGGCATCGTCTTCAACAGCTCCACCGGCGCACCGGTCGACGGCGCGAAAGTCACGCTGCTCAACGCGTCAGGGAATCCGGCAACGGTCTACGGCGACGACGGTGTGAGTACTTTCCCGACCACCGTCACTACTGGCTCAACAGTCACTGATTCGAGCGGACGCCACTACGACTTTCCTCCAGGCGGTTTCCGTTTCCCATTCATCCAGCCTGGCCAGTACCAGTTCCAACTCGTTCCGCCGGCTGGTTTTTCAGCACCTTCGACTGTTCCGGACGCCACCTTGCAGGCACTTCCAGGCGGGCCTTTTACCCTCGTCAATCCTGGTTCCAGGTTAACTCAGTTTACTGTCGTCAGCGGCGAAGTGCTCCACATAGACATCCCAATTGACTCAGATCCTTCTTCGCTCTGGTTGCAGAAGACTGCTGGTTCTGACACAGTCGCAGTCGGTGACTTTCTTTCTTACGAATTGGACTTGCAGAACACCAGCAAAGCCGGAACAGCATCTGGTATCACTATAACTGACACCATGCCGCTTGGATTCCGGTTTCGCCGAGGCTCCGTAAGAGTCAACTACGTTGCTGCCCCAGATCCGACTATTTCCGTTGACGGTCGCACGCTCGTTTTTACAGTCGGGACGTTGGCTCCTCAGACAACCGTGAGTGTTCGGTACGTAATTGAAATCGCCGCCGGCGCAAGCGTTGGCGTCGCTACTAATACTGCCACTGCAACTGGGCTCGGAGGGTTGACTTCTAACATTGCCAAGGCAAACGTTCAGGTCAAATCAGACTTCCTGAACAGCCGCAGTGTTCTCATGGGAGAGGTGGTCAATGGCAGTTGCGGTGCTCCAAATGCGAATGACGCGAAAGGTTTGGAAGGGGTCAGGATATTCCTGGAAGACGGGACGTTCGTAGATACCGACAAAAAAGGGCTGTTTCACTTTGAAGGCATCACCCCTGGTACTCATGTGGTACAGCTCGACCTCGACTCTCTGCCAAAGGACTACCAGGTCGTTCCATGCGAGAAGAATACCCGTTTCGCCGGCTCTGCCTACTCTCAGTTCGTCGATGTGCAGGGAGGGAGCATGTGGCGCGTTGATTTCCACGTCGCCCACCGGGCCAAGCTCAAAACGGCACCGACGCCCTCTTTGCCGCCGGTCAAAGGGGAATTGGGCCTTGAGCTGACGAGCGCTCTCTATGGCGAGACTGTCGTCTACCAGCTTCCGCTGCAGGGGCACAACATACCGAAGAGTGACCTGCAGCTAACCGTGACTCTTCCAGAAGGAGTGTCGTACGAAGCGAATAGCTCCCAGTTGGACGGCAAGCCGCTGGCGGAGCCGGTGACTGCAAGCCAGGTACTGACGTATTCTCTCGGCAACCATCCCGGCGAATGGAACGGAAAGCTCCGTTTCAGGGCAGTTCTTCCCAGAACCGGCAAGGCGGGAGAACTCTTGAGCAGGGCAACCCTCACCTGCAACGTTCCAGGCAGCGTCGGCAAGCCGGCCGTTGCTGAGAATATACTGCGGAGGTTCAAGGAAAAAAATCGCATGCCTTTTCCAGACATTGTCCTGCATCCTCATTTTCCAACTTTCGGCGCGGAGCTTTCTGAAGAAGACCGGCAGTCGCTTGACGATTTGGCGAGGCTTCTCATGGTCCTGAACATTGAACAGATCGTGGTAACCGGCCACACCGACAACGCTCGGATCTCGCCGCGCAGCCGCGATATCTATCGGGACAACCAGGCGCTCTCCATGGCCCGTGCAGACAGTGTCGGGCGCTACTTGATCGAAACGCTCCACCTCCCGACGGCGAAGCTGGAGATTCACGGGATGGCTGACACCCAGCCGATTGCTGATAACCAAACTGACGAGGGGAGAGCGCTCAACAGGCGAGTGGAAGTCAAGGTACGGACAGAGCGCCTGTATGACAAGACCCGCCACGAAATCCTGAAGGAGACGAGCGGCGTCCAGAAAGCTGAGATTGTCGATTCTACGCCTCAGCCGAAAGTTGTCGAGGAAGATGACCCGCCGGAACCGACGAAGGCTAAAGAGAAAGTCGAGAAAGCGACCACTATTACCGAGAAAGAGGGGTTTCTGTCGCCGTTGGACGGCGCGGTGCTGGTCTATCGGACCAATGCTGTTCGGATCTGCCTTCCTAAAATGCTTACGCCGCGGCTCTTTCTCGACGGCCAGGAAATTCCGGTTTCGCAGATCGGCTTTACCATGAAAGACGCTAAAGACACTGGTAAGGCTCTGTACGTGTATATCGGCGTCGATTTTGGTCAGCAAGGCGAGCACACAGTACGATTCCAAGGCATCGACCCGTTTGGCAATACACGAATTGACAAGTCCATCAAGGTCGTCCGTAGCGGCGAGCTCGCCAAGATCCGGCTGAAGTCGGCAGCTGGCAACATCGCTGACGGGAAGACCCCGGTCAAGATGCAGCTCGAACTGCTTGACTCTTCAGGCCGCGTCATTCCTGCAGAGGCGGATTTGGAAATTCATGGCGGCACGTTGAAACCGTTCAAAAAATTAACCGTAGTCCCTGAAGCTGACATGACGGTTCCTGGAATCGACGGAGACAAGTCTAACAAAGCCGACCAGCTCCACATCGATGCTGAGGGGAATGTGCTGTTCCAGCCAGTTACTGCGAGCGGCCTGTACCGAGTCACCATTGCCTACAAAACAGTGAAATTAGAAGCGGAAACCTATGTGAAGCCGTTTATGCGGGACTGGATACTGGTCGGCCTTGGAGAAGGGACGGTCGGCTACAATGCAGTTGCCGGGCATATCGAAAATTTGCAGCCGTCAGACCAGGAAGAACACCTTTACGATGATGGCCGACTCGCCTTCTACGCTAAGGGGAAGGTAAAAGGCGAGTGGCTCTTGACCATGGCCTACGACAGTGCCAAGGGGAAGTACGGTGCAGGGAACAACAGCCTGTTCCAGACCATCGATCCCAATACCTACTATACCTTGTACGGTGATGCCACCAATCAGCTGTATGACGCGTCAAGCGCCAGGAAACTGTACCTGAAGATTGAACGCGACCAGTTCTATGCGCTGTTTGGTGATTTCGACACTGGTCTCACGTTCACCGAACTCTCGAAGTACAGCCGCAAGATGAACGGGGTAAAAGCCGAGTACCAGGGTAAGAATATCGAGGCGAATGTTTTTGGCAGTCAGACCGCTCAAGCCTATGCTAAAGACGAGATCCAAGGTGACGGCACGTCTGGTCTCTACCATCTCTCGCACACGAACATAGTGTTAAATTCAGACACCGTCACCATCGAGGTGAGAGACCGGTTCCGTAGTGAGATCATCATCAGTTCGACGGTGATGAGTCGTTTTACTGACTACAACATTGACGTCACTGCTGGCACCATCTTCTTCCAGCAGCCGGTCATGAGCCGTGATGAGAATCTCAACCCGATTTTCATCGTTGTCGAATATGAAGTCAACGGCAACTCACAGGCTTACACGTATGGCGGCAGGGTGGGCGCAAAACTTCTAGACCAGAAGCTGAAGGCGGGCTTTACCTATATCCATGAAGGAGAGATCAGCGGCGCCGGAAACAGCTACGGATTAGATGTCAGCTACAAGCCGACAGACGGAACCACCCTGAAAGCGGAAGTTGCTAGGACTGATACGAAACTTGGCGATACGACTACGGCCGGAAACGCGTACCTTGGAGAGGTGGACCACAAGACTGAGAATTCAGATTTTAAACTGTACTACCGAGAGCTGGACGAAGGTTTTGGTCTAGGCCAGCAGAACAATAGCGAAGATGCGACCCGCAAAGGCGGATTCGACGCAGCTTACAAAATCAACAAAGAGTTTAGCCTCACTGGAGATGCTTACCGCCAGTACAACCTCTCAACCGGCGGAGTGGAAGACGTCGCAGAAGGAAAGACAACCTTCGCGTCTGGTCCATATAAAGCCAGTCTAGGGTTCCGGCATGCGGACGATACGTCGAGCACTGCTCCGAATGCGTCTTCTAACCAGGTGACTCTGGGCGGCAATTGGCTTACTCTGGACAAGAAACTGACTCTCCGGGTAGAGCATGACCAGTCCATCGGCAGTAACGGCGATACGAATTTCCCGACCAGCACGACATTCGGTGCCGACTACGCGTTGACCAAGCAGGTCACGTTCTTCGGCCAACAGGTAATTACTTCCGGCAGCGGCACATCTGCGAATACTACCAGCGTCGGGATGAAGGCGACCCCATGGACGGGGGGAACGATCAACACTTCTTTTGGGCAGAACCTCGACGAGAACGGCGAGCGGATGTTCGCTCTGTTCGGGCTGAAACAGACTTGGAAGGTTACTGAAAAGTGGAGCGTAGACAGCGCCTTAGAACGAAACCAGACCCTTGTGAACAGCCAAAACTACCAGTTCAATACGAATTTCCCGCCTCCTTCCGGGGATACTCAAGCCTTTACCTCTGTTTCGTTGGGGAGTACTTATACTGAGAAAAAGTGGAACTGGAGCAACCGCCTGGAAGTGCGGACTTCAGACACAGACAGTAAGTGGGGGATTGTCAGTGCTTACGTCGGCGAGCCGGCTGAAGGATGGGGTTGGTCAGCCCGCTGCGAGCTTTTTGAGACAAGCACAGACTCAGGCACTAAGACCATAACTGGTGACCTTCGCTTCGGCATGGTGTACCGTCCGATAAATACTCGGTGGATCTTCCTAGACCGGCTCGATTTCCTCTATGACAAGACGACGACTGAAGCTGTTGCAACTGCAACCACTTATGCTACGACTACTACGACTACGCCTGTTGCGACTGCTACGCCGTCATCTGATACCGACAATCGACGGGTAGTCAACAACCTGAGTGCCAACTTTAAGCTTGACAACAAAACTCAGATCTCTTTGATGTACGGTGCGAAGTACGTGCTCGATAATATCGACAGCACGGATTACGCCGGCTTTACAGACACTCTCGGCATTGAAGGACGTTACGACCTGACGAAGGATTGGGACATCAGCCTCCGCGGAAGTGTGCTCCACTCTTGGAGCGTCGGCCAGATCAGCTACAGCGCAGGCCCGTCGGTAGGCTACAATGTCATCAAGAACGCATGGGTCAGCGTAGGATACAACATCGTCGGTTTTGCCGACAAAGACTTCTCTATAACGAACGCTACTGCTCAAGGGCCGTACGTCCGGTTCCGCTTCAAGTTCGACCAGAACTCGGTAAAAGAAGCGCTCTCGTCGATGAATGGCAAGTGAGCTGTAGCTAATTACTTCTTGCGTGGGTGCCAAGACTAACACGACCAGCATCGGGATGAAGGCGACTTTGTGGACAGATGGAACGGTTAATACATCGCTACGGCAGGACCTCTATGAGAACGGTGAGCGGATGTTCGGCCTGTTTGGCCTGAAGCAGAGCTGGATGATCACTTACTGGTGGAGTGTCCATGGCGGCATATACCGGAGCCCGACCCTTGCTAAGAGCCAGAACAACCAGTTCAATGTCAACGTTCTACCCGCTTCCGGAGACACTCAGTCTTTCACCGCTGTTTCGTTGGGGAACTCTTATGCTGAGAAGAAGTGGAACTGCTGGTGCAACCTCCTGGAAGTGCGGACTTCAGACATGGACAGTAAGTGGGGGGTGGTGAGTGCCTACGGCGGCGAACCGCCGGAAGGCTGGTGATGGTCGGCCCGCTGAGAAGTTTTCGACACAAATTCTGTCACCGGTTCGAAAACGGTGACTGTCGATCTCCGACCCGTCATGGTGTAGCGGCCGCTGTATACCCTTGTATCTTTCTAGATCGGCTTGACTTCCTCTACGACAAGAAGTCGAGAGAGACCGTGGCGGTAACAACCGCTGATAAAACAATTACGGCTAATATCACGACTACGCTGGCTACGACCGGCAGCACTTCGTCTGATACATACAACCGGCGAATCGTCAACAACCTGAGCGCCAACTACATGCTCGACAACAAGACCCAGATTTATCTGTTTTACGGCACCAAGTATGTACTGGAGACCATTGACAGCACTGACTACAGCGGTTCACTGACCTGCCCGGCATTGAAGGACGCTACGGCCTGACGAAGGACTGGGATGTCGGCTTCCACGGAAGCGTGCTCCACTCGTGGAGCGTCGACCAGATCAGCTACAGCGCTGGCCCGTCGGTAGGCTACAATGTTATCAAGAACTCATGGGTCAGCGTATGATACAACCTCGTCGGCTTGCCGACAAAGACTTCTCTGCAAAGAACACTTACTGCCCAAGGGCCGTATGTCCGGTTCCGCTTCAAGTTTGACAAGAATTCCGTGAAAGACGCGATCACCAAGCTTAATCAATAAACTGCAGGCGTTTTGAGTTAGCATTTCTCTGGTTGACAATCCAACGGCTTCCCCTTAAGCTTTTTAAATTGTGAGAGCATATAAAGTCAGATGATAACAGGAGAGATTCTTGAAGAAGGAAGTATTGGAGAGGATCCAGATCAGGATGGGGGATATTTCCCTGATAGAGGCGGACGCCATCGTCAATGCAGCCAACCCTACCCTGCTCGGCGGCGAAGGGGTGGATGGGATGATCCAATGGGCGGCTGGTGAAGAACTCCTTGAAGAGTGCCGGAAGGTTGGCTACTGCCCGACGGGCGAGGCAAGGATCACCGGCGGTTATAAGCTTCCCAGCCGCCACGTGATTCATACCGTGGGACCGGTTTACCAGCTAGATGGCGCCAATGCTCCCAAACTACTCGCCGCCTGTTATCTGAACTGCCTGAAGCTGGCGGTAGAGCATGGCCTCGCCACCATCGCCTTTCCGGCGATCAGTTGCGGCAGTTACGGCTATCCCGCGGAAGAGGCCTGCCGGATCGCCCTGGATACAGTCTGCGATTTTCTGGAAAGAGACAAAACGCTGCAAAAGGTCATCTTTGTTCTGTATAAATTCAGGCATTACGAAACCTACATCGATTATTTCAATTCGATAAGTTCTGCATCAGATTCAAATCCATGACGCTAAAGAGCGAAGCGGAGCAGATGAAGAATTCAACTTCGGTTTCAGTGAAGCCAAGGCCACGCAAAGAAAACAATTCCAGCCACGCCGGCAATTAGCGAACCATACCAGACCAGCCTGAAACGCGTCAGGGCTGCAACCGCTCCCAGCGCGATCGAGACCTGGAAGAGGGCCACCGCATCGGCAAAGCTGTGGTGCTGATGCAGCAGGTGATCGGATTCCTTTAGCTTCTCATCCCTTTCCTGCTCCTTCTCACGCGCCTTGTTCTGGATCTCGGCCTGTTCCTCACCATAACGGCTCGCCTTCTCCAGATACTGGGAAGGCGGAGTCTTCCCCATTGCCAGCCAAGAGGTGCGGGAAGCCTCCTGGACCGCCGCTTTGAGTCCTTTTGCCTGGTAATAGGCCCAAAGATCCGATGCCTCGGATTGCAGGCGGGTTGCCTCAGTCTTGAGCACCAGCGCTTCATTTACAGTGGCACCGGCACGAAGAGAAGCGAGAGCGGCAAGAACCGCTAGAATCGCAGTTGTCAGGGATATCTGCCGGAGAAATGACCCTCCTTCCTTTTCCATCTCTTCCTTTATCGCTTCGTGCAGTTTTTCCGTTTCGATTTCAGTTTCTTCAGGCATTATCCGCCTCCTTTCGTCCGTAATAATCCCTTTTCAAACTTTAACCAAAATTGAAGACAAATCAATCGCATTTTCAGCAAAGGTTTCTCTTAGATCAATTTTAAATTGCTCCGATCATGAGCAGGAGCCCATTCCGGCCGGTTTTTGTTTTACAAGGAGGGCCGATTTTGTTAGGATGAACAGCTAGTTAATTGAGGTTTCCATGTCCGACTTAACGCCGATGATGCGGCAGTATCTCGAAATAAAGGCCGACTACCCGGATACAGTACTTTTTTTCCGCATGGGCGATTTTTACGAGATGTTCCTTGACGATGCAGTCAAGGCCTCCCGCATTCTAGATATCGCCCTCACCTCCCGCAACAAGAGCTCCGACGGCGCCGATGTCCCTCTCTGCGGAGTGCCGTACCACTCCGTCAATCCCTATATCGCCAAGATGATCGAGGCTGGCGAAAAGGTGGCCATCTGCGAGCAGGTGGAAGACCCGAAAGCCGCCAAGGGGATCGTCAAGCGTCGGGTGGTTAGGGTCGTCACCCCTGGTCTGGTAGTGGACACTGAAAGCCTGACGCCGAAAGAGAATAACTATCTCCTCGCCATTTTTGCCGGCAGCGGGACATCCCGGGGGCTTGCTTGTCTGGACTTTTCCACCGGCGAATTCCGCGTCACGGAATTGGAAACGGCTGACGCCGCGGCCGCGGAGGTGGTTTGTGTCAATCCGCGGGAGATCATTCTCCCAGCCTCTTTCCGCGACAGCCCGAGGGTTAAGGAGCTGGCCGCGGCAACTCATGAGAGGATCATCACCTATCTGGATGACTGGGTTTTCGATACGGATTACGCCCAGAGACTAATTACAGGCCATTTCAAGGTGGCGTCGCCCGATCTCCTGGGGTGCGCGGGGATGAAGGAAGGGTTGCTGGCGGCTGGCGCCGTCCTCCATTACCTACGGGAAACCCAGCTGGGGAAGGCAGAGCACATAAGGACCATTACTCCCTACAAAACTAGGGAATCCCTGGTGCTGGACGAGGCGACCCGGCGGAATCTGGAGCTTGTCGCCACTCTGGCCGAGGGGAAGCGCAAGGGCTCCCTCCTAGGGCTTATGGACCGGACCGCCACGGCGATGGGAGGGAGAAAGCTTCGGCAGTGGATCAACTATCCCCTGGTCAGCTTTGAGCGGATTGTGGAGCGTCAGGATGCCGTGTCCGAACTACTCCAGGACCCACAAAGGCGGAGGGAAATTGCCTCCCTATTAAACGGTGTCTACGACCTGGAACGCCTGAACGGCCGGATCAGCCTCGCCTCAGCCTCAGCCAAGGACCTGGTGGCACTGAAGGAATCGCTCCTTAGGCTCCCCGCCATAAAAGAAAAACTAAGCGATGCATCAGCCGCGCTCCTTTGCCGGCTTGAAAAAGAAACCGACCCCTTGGAAGACCTGGCCTTCCTTATCACAAGTGGTATCGTGGAAAACCCTCCCTTCGTCATGCGGGAAGGGGGAATCATCGCCGATGGTTATAACGCCGAGCTGGACGAACTGCGCGCCTTGAGCCGCGAGGGAAAGGGCTTCATCGCCCGATTGGAAGCCAAGGAGAAGGGGCGCACCGGCATAGGTTCCCTGAAGATACGCTATAACAAGGTCTTCGGCTATTATATCGAGGTCACCAAGACTAATCTGGCCAGCGTCCCGCCCGATTACATCCGCCGCCAGACCCTGGCCAATGCCGAACGGTATATAACTCCGGAGCTTAAAGAGTACGAAGAAAAGGTGCTGGGGGCCGAGGAGCGGATTGCGGAGCTGGAATACGCTCTTTTCCAGGAGATACGCGAGCTGGTAGCGGCCCAGGGGGAACGGATCGCCCGGACCGCGGACCGCCTGGCCGTTCTCGACGTGCTGGCAGCCCTGGCTGAGCTGGCGCACGATCGCGGCTATTGCCGGCCCCTGGTTGATGACGGAGATGGCATCTTCATCCTGGATGGGCGGCATCCGGTCATTGAGGCAATGGGCCTCGGGGAACGCTTTGTCCCCAACGATGTGACACTTGACAACGGGGAGAACCAGATCCTCATCATCACCGGCCCGAACATGGCCGGCAAATCGACATTCATGCGCCAGGTGGCGCTCATTACCCTGATGGCGCAGATCGGGAGTTTCGTCCCAGCCGCCGAGGCGCGCATCGGGGTAACTGACCGAATTTTCACCCGGGTCGGCGCAACAGACAATCTGGCACGCGGGCAATCCACGTTCATGGTCGAGATGACGGAAACCGCCAATATCCTGGCTAACGCCACCCCGCGGAGCCTGGTCATTCTCGATGAGATCGGCCGGGGGACCTCCACCTTCGACGGTGTCTCCATTGCCTGGGCAGTTGCCGAATTCCTTCATGACTATATGGCTCATGCCGCTAAAACCCTTTTTGCCACCCATTACCATGAACTGACCGAACTGGCGGTTACCCGGAACAGGATCAAAAACTTCAATATCGCGGTCAAAGAGTGGAATGATCAGATCATATTTCTCCGCAAGATCGTGCCGGGCGGCGCCTCCCATTCCTACGGAATCCAGGTAGCTAGGCTTGCAGGGATTCCTCGTGAAGTGATAGAACGGGCCAGGGAAATACTGCAGAACCTGGAAAAAGGAGAGTACGCAGAGGAGGGGGTGCCGAGGATCGCCAGGGGGAAAAGGGGGAACTTAAAGGTGGACAACCCTCAACTTTCCCTTTTCGAAATTGCGGAGGATCTGCTGCGGAGCCGGCTTAAGGACATCAATGTGGCGAAGCTGACCCCACTCGAAGCGCTGAATATACTCGATGAATTGAAAAGGATGGTTTAAGCAATGACGAAAAAGCTCTATATGCTCATTTTCATAATCTTTATGGCCCTGGTTCTGCAGGGACCGGCATGCGGTGAACAGAGCGAACAGAAAACACAAAATCAGGATACCGAAAAAACCGTCAAGAAACCCGCCAAGAAAGTCCGAAAAGCCCTTTCTGCCAGAAAAAAAAGTAGCGCCAAAGTTTCCTCGGTGCGGCAAAAAGAGAAGATGCCGAAAAAAAGTGGCACAGCAGGCGTTCCGGCTCTCGTCACGGAACTGCGGCACTGGTCGAACCCAGACTATACGCGTATTGCCATAACCCTAGACAGGGAAGCGCAGTTCGCATTTCATCGGTTGCCACAGAACCGGGAACAGAATATTCCACCTCGCCTTTATATCGATATAGACAAGGCGAAAATAGCGCCCGGGGTCAACGACATACGCATCGGCGACGGACTATTAAAGACGGCCCGGATCGGACAGTACCGTCCCGACACCGTCCGCGTCGTGCTCGATCTGGACAGCATGAAGGATTACAAGATTTTTACTTTTTCCGAGCCATTCCGGATTATCATTGATGCCAGGGGGGAACGGCAAACCGAAATCTCGCGGGGCAAGGAGGCAAGCATTTCTCCTCTGCCGACAATTCCGGCAATCAAGCCGGCCCCTCTTGAAGAAAAAACAAAGGAGGGCGTAAGGCCAGCTATCGGCAAAATACGGCGGATAGTCGTCGACGCCGGCCACGGCGGACATGATCCGGGAGCACAGGGAGCCGGCGGGACCAGAGAAAAGGACGTCGTCCTGCAGATCGCCCTAAGGCTGGCGCACAGACTCAAGGAGGGACTCGGGCTGGATATTGTGCTGACAAGGTCGACCGACGTTTTCCTGGAGCTGCAGGAGCGCACGGCCATAGCAAATAAGGTCGGCGCCGATCTCTTCGTTTCAATTCACGCCAACGCCTCCCTGAACCGGAACAGCGCGGGCATCGAAACTTATTACCTCAACCTGGCCAAAACGGAAAAAGTGGCGCAACTTGCCGCCAAGGAAAACGGGACATCCCTGGAAAAGGTGAGCCTCTTGCAGGCGGTCCTCTTCGACCTGATGGCCAATTACAAGCTGAACGATTCAGCCCATCTTGCCGAAGATGTGCAGAAGGCCGTTTACCATAAAGTAAGCGCTAGGTATGCCGGGGTCAAGAACCTCGGGGTGAAACAGGGGCCCTTTTATGTCCTTGTTGGGGCCACTATGCCCAGCATCCTCGTGGAAACCGCTTTCGTTTCCAATGACCGAGAAGAGGCCCGGCTCAACGACCCCAACTACCAGGAATGCACCGCGGAAGGGATTTTTGATGGTATACGGGAATATATCGTGAGCCTGAAGTAAGGGTTGTTCGAGGTTACGCGTTACAAAGAACAATAACCACGATTCTTGAATTTATGTACGACTTTTGAGGTCTTATGGAATTCGACATCAACAAATATTTCCCTGACGAGACCTATTATGCCGGAGATGCCGGGATGGCTTCTTTTGTCGAAAAGAGGCCACTTTACCTGGCCGCCAGCAAGCATTTTCTCAATTTCTACCGGGAAAAGATAAGCGCTCATCACCGCGGCGGTGCAAGCGGTGAATGGGTTGTGAAGGCAATCACCGCCATGACCGACACCCTGATCAACAAGCTCTTTCACTGCAGCACCGGGGACCGGAGCGGCACCGGAAGAAGCCGGGAGCATCTGGCCCTGCTGGCTATCGGTGGTTACGGCCGGGGCGAGTTGAACCCCAATTCGGACATCGACCTGATGTTCCTCTATAAAGGGAAAGATTCCCGAAACGTGGAGGAGATTGCCCAGAAACTTCTCTATTTTTTATGGGACATGCGGCTGGATGTCGGTTATTCGGTCCGCACCCTGAAAGATTGCGTGGAAATGGCCAATGCCGATATGACGGTCAAGACGGCGCTCGTGGATGGCCGCTATCTAGCCGGCAGCCGTACACTTTTCAAGGATTTTCAGGAGATGCTGGTTAACCAGATCCTTGCCAAAGGGAGTGATTCGTTTATTAATGAAAAAGTGAACGAAATGAATATGCGCCACGAGAAGTACGGTTCAACCGTATATACCCTTGAACCAAATATCAAAGAAGGGGAAGGGGCGCTCCGGGATCTGCATACCGCACTCTGGGTCTCCAAGATCAAATACAAAATAACCACACCGCGCGAGTTGGTGATCAAGGGGGTTATGTCCGAGGAAGAACTGGACGTCTACTTCAACTCCCTTTCATATCTCTGGAGAATACGTAATGAGCTGCACTACCTGGCAAAGCGCAAAAATGACCAGTTAACCTTCGATGCTCAGACCAAACTCGCCGAATTTTTAGGTTATGTGGATAAAGGGAAGGTCCTCGCCGTTGAGGAGTTTATGCGTGATTATTATCTCCATGCAACCAAGGTGGAGCATTTTACGTCAATGCTGATCACGCGATGCACCTGGCGTGAAGAAGGAGCGTCGAAGATTCTCGGTTATTTTATAAGAAGGCCTATCGGTGAGGGCTTTTTCATAATCAAGGGGGAACTGACGATTCCCGATGAAAGCGTCGTGGAAAACGATCCGCTCCGGATGATGAAAATTTTCGAATACTCTCAGAAGCACGGTGTCTCCCTGCATATGAAGGTCAAATCGCTTATCAGGAGAAATCTCCATCAGGTAAACGACAGGTTCCGCAGAAACCGGGGGGTCAACTCCTCGTTTTTCAATATTCTCCGCTGTGAAAAAGGGCTGGGCGAAACATTGCAGCTCATGCACCACCTAGAGTTCCTGAACCGGTTCATCCCGGAATTTGAGCGGATCTTCTGCAAGGTGCAGCATGACATCTATCACATTTACACGGTGGATATCCATTCACTCTTCGCCGTAGATGAAATCGCCAAGCTCTGGAGGGGTGAACATCGCACAGACCTGCCGCTACTGACCCAGCTTGCCAATGAAGTGGATAAACGGGAACTGCTCGTTCTGGCAGTCCTTCTACATGATATGGGGAAAGGAGAAGGAGGCGGCCATGCCGAAAGGGGAGCGGCCATGGTCCCTACCATTGCCCGCCGCATGTGGCTTTCCAAAGAGGATAGCGAACGCCTCCAGTTCCTGGTCTCGAACCATCTGCTGTTTGCCCATATCGCTCAGCGCCGCGACCTGCACGATGAAAAGATGATCATACAGTTCAGCCGGCAGATGGGGAAGAGCGAAAACCTGAAAATGCTCTACCTCCTGACCTATGCTGATATAAAGGGTGTCGGACCCGATGTCTGGACCGAATGGAAGGCGCTTCTCCTTCAGGAGCTTTACGAGAAAGCCTTCGAGGTGCTGGAGCGTGGCGACTTCAGATTCGAGGCGAGAAGTGAACGGGTGAAAAAAGTAAAGCGAAAGGTCGTGGAAATCCTTGGCGAAGAATTCCCCGCCGAGCTGGTCAAAGATGAGCTGAAGGCGATGATCATCCGCCATCTACTGGCAAACCCTCCGTCAGTCCTTGCGGAACATGTAAGGATCATGCTTAACCTCGGGGACAATACCATGATCACCAGGATCGCCCATGAGACAGAGCGGGGATATACAAATTTCACCATCTGCACCCAGGATGTAACTGGACTGTTTTCCAAAATAACGGGAGTAATGGCGGCCAACGGCATGAACATTCTCGGAGCTCAGATCCATACCAGCACCAATGGCAAGGTTCTGGACGTTCTGCAGGTGAATTCCCCCCAAGGATTCATCATTACCGAAGAAAACCGCTGGAAAAAGGTAGAAGACGATATGCGCCAGGTCCTGGAGGGCAAGGTGCGGGTCGAGACACTGGTGGAGAAAAGGAAGCGGCCTACGCTCCTTGCGGAAAGACCTCGGCCCCGCTTCCCGACCAGGGTGGAAATTGATAATGAGGTCTCAACCGATTATACGGTCATCGACATTTATACCCACGATAAGGTGGGGTTGTTGTACCAGATAACCAGCACCCTTACGAAACTGGGGCTCTATATCGGGGTTTCAAAGATTTCCACAAAGGTTGACCAGGTGGCGGACGTCTTTTATGTGAGGGACATCTTCGGTCATAAGGTTACCAGCGAAAAAAAGCTGGTGGAGATCAGGGAGCGACTTATCAAGGCGGTAGAAGAACAAACCTGAAAAATCAGTTTACTGCGGAGGTTGCATAGGATCAAGGAAGATATCAGGCAAAACGTCTTATAATTGGCATACTCCAATGACAAAGTACATTGGATTCTTGGGTGCGCCAAGCTTACGCGGTTATTGACTCGCCATGCAGAGGTCTGGATATGGCCAAGCTACTTTGGACCACGTGGGAGCCATCTATGCAAGCCAGATAAATCCGCATGCGATACTTGTTGGATATTCAACTTGCGCTGTTTTTGAACAGAGCACTTAACAAGGTTCTTATTTGGGGATCAGTATTACGGCACTGCCCATCTCTTATTAGTGCCAGCCCCATACTGATTTCAAAGAACCAGAATTATATTGGTCCACTGAATATTTGTTGACAATATTCAAACCGTCGCCTTTCATCCTATGTCTGAAGCTCAAGGGCTTTCTCGGCGACTTCTCGTTACTTTACCTGATTGGCTATCATGAAAAAAAACAATAAGGTCTTTGCTTTTTCTTTAAAACTCTGCGTTCTGCGGTTCGAATGCCGCTCATAGGATAATTAATTTATGAACCACTACCTGGATCTTTTTTTAAACTATCTCCTGGTAGAAAAAGGCCTTGCAAAAAATACCGTGGAGGCATACAGCCACGATATCGGGCGCTATCTGAATCATTTGGAGAAAGAAGGACATGAAACTTTTGACCAGGTCCGGCCTTTCGATGTCGCAACCTTCATAGCCCGCTTGAAGGAAGCCGGGCTTTCTCCACGCAGCCGAGCCAGGGCACTCTCCGCCATGCGGATGTTCCACAGGTTTCTGCTCATTGAGAATTATTGCGACGTCAATCCGACGACGATTATCGAAACGCCAAAAATCAGCGGCAAGTTGCCCGCATTCCTCAACTCCCGTGAGGTTGGGCAGCTTCTCGCGGCTGCCGCCGGAGAGAGTGTCGGTGAGGTCAGGGACCGGGCCATGCTGGAACTTCTCTACGCGACCGGCCTGCGCGTCTCGGAACTGGTAGCTCTCAGGGTGCGGGACATTAACATGGATGCGGGATTTCTCCTCACCATGGGGAAAGGGGAGAAAGAGCGGCTGGTGCCGATGGGTGAATCGGCGCGAATTGCCTTGGCCGATTACCTAACCGTTGTCCGGCCCAGCCTCGACCGATCCGGTTCATCTCCGTATCTGTTCCTGAGCAGGTTGGGTGAGCGTATGACACGCCAGGCTTTCTGGAATATAATTAAAAAAAGGGCTCTTTTGGCCGGCATTGCCAAAAACATATCGCCCCATACGCTCAGGCATTCATTTGCCACCCATTTGCTGGAAAATGGCGCCGATCTGCGTAGCGTTCAGATTATGCTGGGCCATGCGGACCTGTCGACAACGCAGATATACACCCATGTCACCCGTGAACGCTTGAAAAGTGTGCATAAGGAGTACCATCCGAGAGGGTGAAAGACAGGTTAATGTTCACATTTCAACCTCGAACCTTGGATTTTGACATTTTTTCGAAAGGATTTAAACAATGAAGTATATCGTGCTGCTCGGCGACGGGATGTCGGACAAAAATCTTGATGAACTTGGGGGGAAAACGCCGCTGCAGGCGGCGAAGACGCTCAATCTGGATTTCATGGCCAGGCGGGGGAAATTCGGCCTGGCCTGCACCGTTCCCAAGGGATATCCGCCGGGGAGCGACGTGGCGAACCTCTCCGTTTTCGGCTATGACCCGCGTACCTGCTATACCGGCCGCTCTCCACTGGAAGCGGCCAGCATCGGCGTCGTGCTCGGTCCCGATGATGTGGCCTTCCGCCTCAATCTCGTCAATCTGCATCCCCAAGGTGGAAAGTTCTACATGCACGATTACTCGGCTGGGCATATCTCCGCCGAAGAGGGGAGGGAGCTTCTGGAGGCGCTCCAGGAAAAGTTCGGTAATGATGAGTTTCAGTTCTTTCCTGGCGTAGGCTACCGCCATCTCATGGTCTGGCGCAATGGCGCGTACAGAATGACCGTTACTCCACCCCACGACATAACAGGACAGGATATTGCCGATTATTTACCTACGGGCGAGGGGGCAGACCAACTGATTTACCTGATGAATGCTTCTCAGATGCTTTTTTTCAACCATCCCCAGTACAATAAAAGGGTAGCGGCCGATAAGCTTCCCGCCAATTCCATCTGGTTCTGGGGGCAGGGCAAAGCCCCCCGGATGGAAAGCTATCGGCAGAAGTTCGGCCTATCTGGCGCGGTTATTTCGGCTGTTGACCTGATTAGGGGCATAGGCGTATATGCGGGTCTTGAGATCATCAAGGTAAAGGGGGCCACCGGTTACATCGACACAAACTACCGGGGCAAAGCCGAGGCAGCCCTGAAGGCCCTGGAAACCGCGGACTACGTCTATCTTCATGTGGAGGCCCCCGACGAAGCGGGACATTCAGGGAATCTGGCGGATAAAATAATGGCAATCGAGCAATTCGATGAGTTGGTGGTCGGGCCGGTCCTCAAGGGGATAAAAAAGTTCGGCGCCTATAGGGTTCTCTCCCTGCCTGACCATCCCACGCCGGTAAAACTGATGACCCACACCGCCGCTCCGGTCCCCTTCATAATCTACAGCGGTGAGGAGGCAGAACATGAAGATGTGGCGGGTTATGACGAGGAATCGGCCAAAGCAACCGGCCTCTATGTAAGCGAGGGTTTCAGACTGATGGAGATGCTCATGAAAAACGGAAGATAAACATAAGGTTTTAGGGGCGAATCTTTTCCGTTTCACCCTGATTGCCAGTGCCATCATCGGGCGAAGCAGAGAAAGCATTTCTTCGCCCCTACTAAAGGAGGAATACAAATGTCGCAGAATAAACCGGAACTGAAGTTCAAGTATATTTTCAACTATGGCTATAACCCAGTGTATGTCAATGGCGCTCATGGCGGCATTTCGCCGCGCGGTGAACTCGTCATGAATTTCTATTTGGAAAGGATGGCACTGCCGGAGTCGATCACTCACGAGATCAATCCTAATGGGACCATCGGCAATGAGGTCTCTGCTGAGCCGGCAGATCTGAAAAACAGCCTGGTGCGCTTCATTGAGGCCGGGGTGGTCATGAATTATCAGAACGCCAAGGATCTCCTCCTCTGGCTGGGTGAAAGAGTTAAAGAGATGGAGGCACTGGAACGGGCGAAAGCGTCGACCCCGTCAGGAAAGGATGTGACCCACTGACTCATCAAGGTGCAGGCTTAGGGTCAGTTTTTGATTTAACTGATTCTGAGTCTGAACCTGAAGAGAAGGTTCCTTTTTTCTTGACAACCTTTTGCGCTTGGATTATAAAATGAAAGTTCGAGGTTGAACACAACCATACCTCTTTGGCGATCCCAAGGAGGTTTTTTATACGCGGCAATTTTATAAGCAGTCAGCAAAAGGTTATTTAGTTATTTTTACGCGGCACGCTGAACGCAGCACGTTTTATGGCGGTGTAGCTCAGCCGGTTAGAGCATACGGCTCATATCCGTAGTGTCCGGGGTTCAAGTCCCTGCACCGCCACCATTATAGAGGGCTCTCGTCAAGAGAGCCTTTTTATTTTCTACGTCCTATGCAGTCCAGCTAAGTCCAATAAAGCTTATAATATCAACTATGTATTCAACTTTAGGCTCCGATTAAACGGGGCCTTTTTAGTTACCTATTGTCCATTTCCGTCCAAAAAAATCTATTGACATCCGGGGTATCTGGGGGTAACTTTAGCGCAAAGTTACCCCCAGAGAAAAATAGTTACCCCCAGAGGGACTATGCCCAAGAGAATTCCGCCCCTGACCGAATTGAAAGTCCGGAACGTCAAACCAAAGGACAGGGAATATAAACTATTTGATGGTTATGGTTTACAATTAGTCGTGAAACCGACCGGAGCAAAGCTTTGGAGGGCAGGATATCGCTTTCTTGGCAAAGAGAAAAGCCTATCCCTGGGAGCCTTTCCCGATGTTTCCCTAGACGAGGCCCGTCATTGTAACAATGAGATACGAAGGCAGTTGGCACACGGCATCAATCCTTCTCAAGCCAGGAAAGAAGAGCAGGCTAGGGAAAAAGCCAAGCTTCTCGAAGCGGATAGCACACCAAGCGTCCGAGTCTGTATCGATGGAATGATAGAAATATGGAAAGGTCGGTCAGTTGTCCGTTTGACCAAAGAGGAATATCGCTTCGTAAGAAATCTATTAATACGTATGAGGTGAGCCATGGCCCTAACAGACGTAAAGGTTCGAAATACAAAGCCAGGTGAAAAACAAATAAAGCTATTTGACGGCGACGGCCTGTTCTTGCTTGTTTCCCCTTCCGGTGGTAAGTGGTGGCGTTTCAAGTATCGGTTCGGAGGCAAAGAAAAACTCCTAGCTCTTGGGACCTACCCTGAAATATCTCTTGCCGATGCCAGACAACGCCGTGAGGACGCCCGGAAACTCATCGCCAATGGTGTTGACCCCTCCGATGTAAAAAAGGCCCAGAAAGCGTCTATTATCTCCACTACCGAAAATTCATTTGAAGTGATTGCTCGTGCATGGCATGCGAAAAACGTTGAGCGATGGGCTCCGAGTCACGCCAAAACCACTTTGGAGCGATTGCAAAAGAATCTCTTCCCATGGCTTGGGGCAAAGCCTGTCAGTGAGATAAAGTTATCCGATATAAAACCTGTCCTCCACAGGATAGAAGAGCGAGCCCCCGAATCGGCCCGGAGAATGTATGTCGCCCTTAACATGATCTTCCGCTTCTGTGTGGCTTCCGAATACCTAGATCGAAACCCCTTGGAAGGGCTGAAACCCAAAGACATCATGTTGAGGGAGCCAATAGAAACACACTTCCCGGCTCTAACCAGACCTCAAGAACTTGCCCCCCTACTCCGCACAATTGACAACTTCAAAGGCTCCTTCATAGTTAAGAGCGCCCTTCAGCTTGCTCCCCTTGTGTTTGTACGTCCCGGCGAACTTCGTCACGCCGAATGGAAAGAGATCGACTTTGAAGCGGCTGAATGGAATATACCCGTTGAGAAGATGAAGCTTTCCACCAGGGAGAAAAACAGGCGCAAGGGTGATTTTCACTGCGTGCCGCTGAGTAAGCAAGCCATAGAGATTCTGAAAGCCATACAGCCATTGACCGGAAGAAGCCCTTTCATCTTCACCGGCGCCCGTTCATATCACCGGCCGATGAGTGAAGCTGCGCTAACCGCTGCAATCCACCGGATGGGATACCAGGGCGAAATGACATGGCATGGTTTCAGGGCGGTGGCAAGAACCATGCTGGATGAGGTTTTACAGTTTCGACCTGATGTCATCGAACACCAGTTGGCGCATGCGGTTAGAGATGCGCTAGGACGGGCCTATAACCGCACTACACACCTTGCCGAACGCCGAAAAATGATGCAGACTTGGGCCGATTACTTGGACAAGCTCAGGGCCGGCGCAAGGGTGATCTCACTGCGAAGACCTGATTAAAATTAAATGGACTTACTTACCCCTGATTTATTTGGCGTCTGCACCGGGAACACCTTTAACCACATCATCGAATACATTCTGCACAGTTCTATTCTGAAGCTGAGCCAAAAGATTCAAATCCACTCCGTCGCTAACAGCGGTTATCAGGTACTTCTCGCCATTAACCTTGATTTGCCCGAGGCCGCACGGCGTGTAGTTTTGGTCATGTCCTGCTAATGTGAGTAGAGTTATCCAAAAGGTGATCGCTTCCCGATCGGCATCATGATCGAACAAGATACACGTAGGCTGGTAGTATTTTGCTAATTTACGGAAATCACCCACTAGGGTCTGAATCTGGGACTGATTCAGATTCTGACCATTAAGCAGCATGAAACGAGCGTTCTTCACCTCTGGCTGATCGAAAGCCGTAAAAACCGAAATTCCTTGTTCGCATATCCACAAATCAATGCCGATGTTCCGTGTTTCGCCGAGAGCAGCAGTGACCATCGAATAATCTTGGATGGCTTGTTCAGAATCCCATTCGGCATTTGGAGATATATTTGCATTCTGGCTGGCATCTCTATACTTCTTTAGGGTTTGAGAGGCGAAAGATCGGCGGATTAGGTCGTCGAGCTGGTTATCATTCAGCATTTTTAACGGGTTTAATGCAGCAGTAGAGATAGATCCATCCTTTTCAAGCTTGGAAAGATTGGCGCGTACCTCGTTGTGCACATCTAGGATTTTCTCTGCGGACAAATTGACGGCAGTTGGGCAACTCAACACGCTGAAGATCTTTGCATCATCACTCTCAAGTCCGTCGAGGCGTGCCTGCTCTTGATGATAGAGTGTAGCAAGGTTAGTGGAAATTCCACCGGGAACCGATTTCTCACTTGGCGGCAATGATACACCCTTCAGGCAGGCTGCTCTGCAAACAGCTGTTTGAGCGGCCATCAACGGGTCTGCCTTCATAATGTTTACAGTACCTACCCCATTAATTACGCCTTTAAAGTTGATAGTAACCTTGCCGTAGTTATCGCCAAAGAGCCAGCCGAGCCACCAGCTACCATCTCCCCCCTTCTGCTCAGTAATCCGGTAACCACCTGCAGAGATTGCACGCTCTAAATTGTTACGTTCATTCCCATTAAAGTTGTCATATGTTGCATCATAGCTGATATGTATCATGCTGTCGATTGACGTCGGCGGCTGTTTGATTCCATCTATAATCATCTCTTTTGTGACGACGAAAGTCGATGCCTCGAAATTGTACTTACTGGTCAGATTGTTTCCCTCACTGGAAGCGCCGCTCTCGATAAGTTCCGCTTGGATCCATTCTTCCACACGCTTGCCGTCGATTATTACTTCGCTCCGTTTATCTCTAATCTGCCCGGATTGCCAATCCTTGGCATCAACGGTCAAAAGCTTAATACCGGCAAACTGAGCATCAATTGATGAGCTCTGTTCTGCGCGATCAATCAGAAGAATGTCTGTGAGGTGACCGTTTTGGATGGCAAGCGCCAACGCCTGCGAATCATTAGGACCCTGTCGGGTGCCGACGAGCGTCTCAAATGCAGCTCTGTCAATTGGGTCCTTGAGGTTGAAATCGGTGAAGCCCAGTGACTCGTAACCGTAGGCCGTAGAAGTGTAGCTGAAAGACGTATTAAACTTCATTTTGTCTGCAGCTTTCTTCAGTTCATTAAATCCCTCTTTACCAATCGTATCGGCATACTTTTCAAGTCCGATTCCCCCCAGCAAGTATTCGGAAAGCGCGTTCGAGATCTCTTGCTGCATGGCTGGTTCCATGGTCAATCCAAGCTCAAGCTTGAGCTGTTCTGTCATCTTCCTGGTGTCAGTCTTCCACACTGTAACGCTTGCACTGTTGTCCCTAAGGTATTCTATCTTGATGCCAACTACATCTTCTTCGCTGGTGTTGGCCGCAAATGTAAGAACAGCGCCTGCTCCGACCCAACCTGGTAACAGCTCCGCACCCTTGGTCAAAGAAACACTGAGGTTTAAGCTTTTAGTTCCGGTACCAACGCGTTGAGCCACTAATCCTTGAATAGTGTTCTCGGCGAGGCGATTGACTTCGGTTATTGCGAGCGCAGCTACCCATTTCTTTGCTTCCTGGTCGTACACAACTACATTGTTGTCAAGATGATCGGGGACGGAGACCGTAATCTGCTCTGTGTCACTAATGCTTCCACCTGCGCTTATACCTATAGAATCCCCAACCGGGAGATAGACGCTGACCCCTCCTTTTGTTCCTATGAGCACGTCAATACTATGTGTTCCGAGTCGGAGCATGTCGAGTTTACTGGTATCGATAAACGCTGGTAACAGACCGTTTGTCCAGCTTACCGACTCTTTGAGTGCCTGCAAAGTCTTGTCGGCGTCGGAACCGGTCAACAAAAGGTCATTGTAAGTGTGGATCTGGTGATTGCTTCCATTCAATTGTTCGTTGATTCCGATTTTACCAAGGTTCACCCCTATACCAGCACTATCGGTTCGTAATAAGTCGAAAGTGACCGTCACGCCGTTGGCCTTTATCCACTTGGTCTCGAATTTCACCTGTGTATTTCGTGAGGTATTTGCACTTACATCGTCTTCCGTCAGCTTAGCACCACCTCCGACGTTGAAAGTGCGGCTGATACGGGTGCCCGGCAGCAGTGCCTGCTCCTTCACCTCGTTCCAGAAATGATCGCTGTCGAGCCGTACAAGCTCGATGACAGGATATAGACGAGCCTTCGCGTTATTGAGTTGCGCCTCCCAGGTCCCACCAGCAAAATCTTTGAACGGCAGTTCGATCTGAACTTCATAGGAGCCTGTGATGTTGCCGACAAAGCTTGACCCGAACTTCAGTAGGCTCTCAGTATCGCCACTCACAGTAATAGCGGTAGTGAGAATGCGTGCTCCAGGGTCAAGCGTTAGGAATGCTTGCTGCACTGGATCTGTTGATTTATCAAGGACTTGATTCTGAATATCGATATTTACACCATCAACAAGCTTGAGCGTCGGCTTGATTTCGGTAGACATCAATTTGCTGGTCTCATTGTCTGCAAACTTTTCAATGAAGTCACGCTTGGCCTCTTGTTCGGTTGTAACGGAGTTGACAGACGAGTTATTTTGAACCTGATTTGTCATGGCAGACTTTCTCCTTTTATGGTTTCAGGTGATTTAAATCCAGTATTGAAGGATTGCTTACATATCATACTTAAGCCTTACTTAATGATTTAATCTCTGTCCTTGGCTGAAAACAAAAGCCACTTATCAGATCTTAGTACTGACAAGCGGCTCTATAGGCCTTACGCTCACGCATTCCATCGTCCCCCCCGTGGGCACATCATGAGCTAACTTATTGATAAGTTAAACCTTTCAGTTTGGATGTCAAGTGTTTTAATGTTGCAATTGCGTTAAGTCTGCTTGATTCGATTGCTGAGTGAAATAATCTGGAGCAGATGACCTCATTGCGTTCATCATTTTACCCTGTACATCGCTTTCTGGCGTCTAGAAATTTACGAGTTATGTCGCTGCATCTCATTACACATGCCCAAAATCAATGTGAAAAATTCGTCCGACCGACTCTCACTTAGCATCCTTAAATATCACATTTTCAGAACATTAAACCGTCTCGAGCTACCCCCCCCACGGATATATTTATATAGTAGGAGGGGAAGAAACTCAAAAAAACAAAAGGGGGTGTCAATGAAGTTCATTGCGCTAATCATCCTTACCCTATTACAGGCAAAATCTCAGTTTCCTGGCAGAAGGAATGTGCGAGTTTTATCGCCGCATTTCACTGTATCGTCCCAAAATCAAGGTGAAAAATTCGTCTTGCCGATTAGTATTTAACATGCTGAAATAATTCACCTTTAGTACATTAAAACTGCCTCCAGCTACACCCATGGCACATATATATAGTAGGAGGGAATTTTTTTAAAATGCAGACAACACCAAGGAGGAGGTAACACCTATGCGACATACCTTACCGGAAACCGGCTATGTGCGTCTATCACAGATCATCGGTAATCCCAAGGCAGACCCGCCAATTCCTGCCATCATACCGGTTTCCAGGAGCACTTGGTGGGCGGGGGTAAAATCAGGGCGCTACCCACGGCAGGTAAAATTGGGGCCCCGCATTTCCGCCTGGAAAATAAGTGATATCAGGGCACTAATCGAGAAGCCACCGGAATAGGGATGTTTTATGACAAACCCGTTGGTGATAAAAGATCCCTCCATACAAAACATCCTGTTAAGAAGGCAACCAGCAAAGGTCACAATTCATGGAATTAGAGAATCAGATTGATGCTGCAATACAGAGACTGTCCAGACTTTCTGCTCTGGAATACGATCAGGTGCGAAAACAGGAAGCAAAAGCCCTGGGAGTCCGCTCCACCACGCTCGATGCCGCGATCAGGGATGCCCGTAAGAACATGGGATCCGATGATCTCCCTTTCCCAGTAGTAGAGCCCTGGCATGAACCGACCGACCCGGCGCAACTGCTGTCCGATATCGTTGCCGTTATCCGACGCTTTATAGTGTGTGAGAAGGAGACCGCCCAAGCGGCGACTCTCTGGGTTGCCATGACATGGTTCATCGAGGTGGTCCAGGTTGCGCCCCTTGCGGTTATCACAGCGCCGGAGAAGCGCTGCGGCAAGACCCTTCTCCTTTCTCTATTGGGAAGGCTCTCTGCAAAAGCTATAACAGCCAGCAGCATTTCGCCGGCAGCGCTGTTCCGTACTATCGACTCCTGGTGTCCTACGCTTTTGATAGACGAGGCCGACGCATTTATAAAGGGTAACGAGGAACTGCGCGGACTCCTTAACAGCGGGCATACCAGGGAGAGCGCATATGTCATACGCACTCAGGGAGAGAATTTCGTCCCCACCAAATTCAACACGTGGGGAGCCAAGGCCCTCGCCGGTATCGGGCAACTGTCGGATACCCTTATGGACCGGGCCATCGTTCTTGAACTTAGGCGTAAGCTCCCTCATGAAAAGGTGGACCGGATACGCGATGCAGATCCTGATCTATTTTGCGTCCTGCGCCAAAAGCTGGCCCGGTTTGCCGAGAATTACCGGGACCGGGTCCGGCAAGCCAGGCCACCTCTGCCGCAAAACCTGAATGACCGGGCCCAGGACAACTGGGAGCCGCTCCTTGCCATAGCCTTGACTGCCGGCAGCGAATGGCTCAAGATCGGCTGCTCCGCGGCGCTCAAATTGTCCGGCGGAGAGCATGAGTCACAGACCACGGGGATAGAACTCCTTTCCGATATCCGGGAGATATTCGTTGATCGAGACAAAGTAAGTTCGGCGGAACTCATCGGGCTTCTCTGCGACGACGAGGAGAAACCCTGGGCCACCTTTAACCAGGGAAAGCCGATAACACCCAGGCAGGTCGCCAAGCATCTCAGGGAATACGGCATCTATTCCCGGACCATCCGCATCGGGGTGGATACTGCTAAAGGATACATCATTGATCAGTTCAAGGAAGCATTTTCACGTTATCTATCCCGTACCCCCAAAATAACCGTAACAACGTCACAAGTCTATGATTATAATAAGTTAGCTGTTACGGAAACTTTACCTCGTGACGTCACACGTTACGGCAACAAAATACCAGGAGTAACATGTAAACCCGCATCTGGCGCGACTTGTGACGGTGTTACGGATAAAACCCCCGAAAAGGGACCACAGAATATAAAAATTATTGATCTACAAACAGGAGAGCAGATATCAATCGCGGAGCCCGAAGCATGGTTGACTGAAACCGGCGAACTTATTACACAGGGGTCATGCGACGATCTGGCGGCGACGATCGTCAGGCTTTCGGCCGACAACCTTGCCTTGCAACGGGATCTCCTTACCCGGTACTGCCAGACATATGACCAGCAACATATCGCAGACCTCTGGGAAGCGTGGGAGGAACGTGCAGCAATCATGGAATATGACGGTGGATTGTGTCGTGACGAAGCAGAATACCAGGCGGCAAAGCGGTTACACTTGCTGGCGTTCATGGATGGCCGTAATTGCGGACGGAGCCAAAATTTAAGGAGGGCGGTACGCTGTATCTAGCTTACGGAGTATGAGTGAAGCATATGGATGGGGGGTATCACCTTTTGGGCAGACAGTTCGGCAAAACCATTCAAGGGGCGGGTGCACCGAATGAAGACTTGCCAGAGCATATTCATGCTTAGGGCGGGTAGCACCATTTGCAGGGGCTCCCTGACGTAACCGGGCAATGGGGTAACGTTGGGTTTGATGAGGGTGAAGATCAAAATAAATCCTTAATAACTATATGAATATATAGTTATAGTCACAATTCTTGCCGGCCCCCCCGACGGGTCGGAATAGCAACTAAGGAATTATTGCAGGAGGGGGGTAGGGTTGTGTGTCATGTCGAGATCAAAGGCAGAAAACAGGATGAGGGGTACAGCTTGAGGCTGCTATTTCACGCAAATATTTTGAAGCGGCCGTCGACCACCGATATCGACAAGGTCGGGATAACAGACAAACCCAACCGGAGCCGATTGTCGGTAGCTTGGAGGCGACACGTCTCGCGCTGCCCCCTGAGAGATCATCGCATGCATCTGGAAAACGCGGCGATACCGATCGCCACCATGCCGATCAGGCAGAGTTTCAGGATCAGCTTTACATCGAGGGCTTTAGATCCACGATCCCACCCGATCGTCTTTTCGGGGTCCTCACTCCATTTCAGAGGATTGTGGATGTGACCATCACGCTGAATTTTGGGCTGTTCTTTTTCGATTCGAGTTCCCCTCAACAGAGAGAAAGAACGGACTACGATTACCAGGGCCGCCAGGCTGATTACAAGAGCCCCCATCACGCCCTCAAATCCGCCTATACCGAGAACATGTCCGATATTGTCAAGTTTTTCAATTATTTCATTCATGTTCTTACCTCGCGGAACGAGACAATAAACCCGTATAACCAGACCCATAACCCAAAGTACATGGATCGTAGCCGCACTTAATACTCTGTCCTGAGATAAGTTCCTATCGTTCCGTAGCAGGGATATCCCTGTTTATTCTTGTGGGGGTTCAGCGTGGCATCGTAGGACTTCCGGGTAAACTGTTTCCCACAGGCAAAACACTTGAAAATGTATTTAGGGCCGCCAACTGCTGCCTTAACCGTTCTTCTTCTGCCGACGACTCTTGGGATCGCTGACCGTGATATGGTCAATCCGCTTACCTTATTTATTGGGGCGTGGAGAGGCCCCGAGGGTGTCAGTTCCACAATGTATCTCGGGACAAAAGAAACATTGCTGATCTCCGCTCCCTGGATACGGTCAATTCGGTAGGACCGTGCCTCACCGGACTCTTTCTTAACGGCATGCAGAAGCAGGTTGCCATCTAAAGTCCTGCGTAATGAGTAGGGTTCGATCAGCCGCCAACTCCCTTGATAATGGAGATTGACGCAAAGCCGGTTGGCGGCCGCGAAGCGAATCGACTCCAACGGGATTGGAGCATGCCAGGCATGAACCATCGAGGGGGGAAGCCACGTTTTGTCGATCATCTCCCTGATCTGGATACCCGGAAGTTCCGGCTTTTCGGCAACCTCATGCAACCAGTCGAGCACATTCGGCAATTCCGTCCAGAACTGCTCGAATGGTGGAAGCACCGGTAGCTGATGGGCAAGCATGTCCTCCCATTCGGCCAGCAGTTTTTCCCGTGCCATTGTGGTCAGAAGCGAATCCCTGGTCGGGACCGGAATGTTCTTGAAGGCACACTTTTCCCGGAGCGTCTGCATCACCACTGTCCGGTCGGGATGGATCTCGTCGTGTCGATATAGATGTACCACGTCGTATAGATCGCGTGGCCGTTCCCGTTCAGCCAGTGCCCGGACCTTTTCCGCGAAAACCTCTTCGAAGCAATAGCACCAGGCACGAATACCCCCTTCCGGCCGGTCCGAATAGGGGTGATGGACTTCCCGCTCTTCTGGCTCCAACACCAGCTTTTCCTTAGTTGTGAGGTCAAACTTAATGCGTGCCAGGCTGCGTCGCTGCTGGAGGGGGCCGACGTAGTAAACGCGACCTTCGGCGTATGCCCCTCCCTGGAACTGGGTCACCTTGAATCGGATCTGATCGGCAGGAATCTCTATGCCGCTCTCTTCATAGACCCAATCGGCAATCTCCCGGAATGTCCGGAGGAGAAAATCCTGATCGAGGTGCGCTTCTTCGGTAATGGTGAAATCGAGGTCCTCTGAAAAGCGGTAGGTTTCAAACCAACACTTCTTAAGACAGGTACCCCCCTTGAAGACCCACTGGCCAGTAAAGGCCTCATGGGCGTAAATGCCTGCCAGAAGCCAACCGAGAACATAATCCTTCTCCACTACGTTAATTGCGACGGAGAGCTCCCGCGCAAGATCCGTTACTTCCTGTCGGTCGATCATGCAGCCTCCTTGAGCCAGCTCTCAGGCAGCCAAAGCCGCCAGCGTGAAACCAGCCGCTCTGCCTTGAGCTTAGGGTCAATCCTGGCGTTTCCCTTGGTAAGGAGTTGAGCGCACTTCTCGATGGCGGTCTGTTCATTGGGAGCGTTTCGCTCCAGAAGATATCCCAGACGCTTGAAAACGGCGCCGTTCCCGAGCCGGTCGGCGTAGTCGATCAACAGATCAAGGTTCTTTGTCTCCGAACGGAGGTAATTTACCAGCATGTCCTGGACAGACCTGATCCCTCCCCCCAGCCGCGGCTCGGCCAGCATGTCGATAATCGTGCGGGTTGGATCGGAGATCGAAACCTTGACCTGCCCTCGCCAGACGGACTTGAGGCCGAACATCTTTTTTTCGTTGATGGTGCAGAGGAGAAACGGAGTCCCCTTGATGACGGGGTTGCGGTCACGCGGAGACTGCCGGGTCATGGCCACCGTGGTCCGGAATATCTGTTCGGTCAGGTCCCAATATTCAGCCGCACTCCAGCCGCCGATGTAACAGGGGGCGAAAAGGGTCGCTGCGATGAGCCAGGGATCTTCCAGCGGAACGTCGCTCGTGGTCGCCTCCATGGGTATCGGCACGTACAAACCGCGTTTAACCCGTGACAGCCACCCTTTTTTGTGCCACCGCGACAGCATCTTGGCTGCGTCGGTATTGGCAAAGCCCAGTATTTTTGCTGCCTGGACGACCGATACCGTTCCCTTTGTCCCCCGCAACAGGGCCGCCAGGCGCTCTCGGTCGAGCTTACCTATGCCGGTCAGCTTCTCCATGGTATTCCTATAGTGTGGTAATTCGTTTAATAGATGAATAAGTACACTTGGAGTATACTAACAAATATTGTATAGCGCAAGTGATATTGTTCATACTACAGATGAATAACAACGCTTGGGATATACTACGGTTTTCAGGCGTCATCTTTAGTGAACCCGGTATTGGCGTGAATCTTATTCACATGGTAGGCCTTTCTCATTGACAGCATGGCTGAAAAGGTGTATTAAAATTGCATAATTATGCCATTTTTTTGGAGGAAATGAATGGGCTCGATGCCCTTGGGAAATATTGGTTGAAGGAAAGCCGCTATTGTCAGCTCGTTGTTGATAGGCGGCTTTCCTTTTGAATTGAAGACAGATGATCCAAATCAGTTGATGCATTTATCAAGGTGGTTAGTAACCGGAGATCGTGCAATTTGGCAGATACCTTCAAACATATCCACGTCACCTGCGCCATTATCAAGCAGGACGGTCTCATCTTGTCCGCCCAGCGGAGCGCTTCCATGAGCCTGCCTCTCAAGTGGGAATTCCCAGGTGGCAAGATAGATCAGGGGGAGTCTCCTGAGGAATGCCTGCGGCGCGAGCTGGTTGAAGAGCTGGGCATTCAGATTAACGTGTTGAAACGGCTACCAGCAACCACGCACCATTACCCGACATTGTCGGTTACGCTCCATCCATTTGTCTGTACCATAGATTCAGGTGAGATCGTCCTTCATGAACATGCCGCCATAACCTGGCTCCCACCGGAGAAACTTCACACCCTTGACTGGGCCGATGCAGACCTCCCGGTGATTGAATCATACCTTGCCGAATGTGAGGCTGCCATCAGATGACAAGTATTGTCCACGGCATATACGAAGCTCTCATCGATGAGTATCTTCGTGATGCCCTGGATAAGCATCCGGAGCTTAGAACCGTTTTCGGAAAGCTCGACCCGGAAGAACAACCTGCCCGCTATTCTGCATTTGTGGCAAAAGTGCTGGAACAGGCCCTGCGGGAGGAGGCAGAACCGGATAAACGACTTCTTCTATGCAATAAAATTCTCGGACACGTTGCCCAGGAGCCTGGCAGAAGCCACCTTGAAAAACATCGCCTTGTTCCCGAGCAAAAGCCCATACTCCTTGAGATCACCCCACCGCATTACGGCACATCGGGCATTGCACGTCCCCACTCCCCTTTGACAGAAAGCACCCTCTTTACCGGATCACCCCAGGAACCGCAGCTTGGTCATGAATTGCTGGAAGAGATGCGCTCCGCCGATGGGGTGGACATCCTGGTGTCGTTCATTAAATGGTCCGGCCTGCGCCTGCTGATGCCGGCTTTCGAGGACCTGCGCGATCGGCACGTGCCGGTGCGGCTTATCACCACCTCCTACATGGGGGCCTCCGATGCCCCGGCGGTGGAGTGGCTGGCTCGCCTGCCCAATATCGAGGTTCGCGTCTCCTACGACACAGAGAGAACCAGGCTCCATGCCAAGGCGTATCACTTCAAACGCAACAGTGGCTTTTCCACGGCCTACATCGGCTCAGCCAACATGTCCCACGCCGCCATCACCAGCGGCCTGGAATGGAACCTCAAGGTTACCTCGCAGGACATGGGCCACATCCTCAAAAAGTTCTCCGTCGAATTCGAGACCTATTGGAACAGCCGCGAATTTATCCCCTTTGATGCCGAGAATCCGAACCCGTTCCGCACCGCCATTGACCGGGCGCGCAATCCACGGGCAAACGGTCCGGCAGTATTCTTCGATCTTCGTCCCCACCCGTTTCAGGAGCGTATCCTTGATGCACTTGATCGGGAACGAACTGCCCACGATCGCTGGCGCAACCTGGTAATTGCCGCCACCGGCACCGGTAAAACGGTAGTCGCCGCCTTCGATTTCAAACGCTTCTTCGAGCAGAAGCATAAACAGGCCAAACTACTCTTCGTGGCCCATCGTCAGGAGATTCTCCAGCAGGCCCAAGCCACCTTTGCCAATGTTCTCCGTGACCAGAACTTCGGTGAACTGCTGGTCGGCCAGTTTCAGGCCAATCGAATGGAACACCTCTTCTGTTCCGTTGGGATGCTCACCAGTAGACGCCTCTGGGAACAAATGGGGAGCGGATTCTACGATTACATTGTGGTGGATGAGGCCCACCACGGCACCGCAAGCAGCTATCGGCCGCTCTTCGACCACTTTGCGCCGCATATTCTCCTCGGCTTGACCGCCACCCCGGAGCGAATGGACGGTGACAATGTGGCCGTCGACTTTGGCAACCGCTTTGCCGCCGAGATCCGCCTCCCGGAAGCTCTGGAGGAAAAGCTCCTCTGTCCCTTCCACTATTTCGGCGTTGCCGACCCGATTGCCATCAATGGGGAGCAGTTCTGGCGCAACGGCAAATACGATGCCTCGGCCCTGGAAAACGCCTACGTGCTGGATAACGTCCGCGCCAAGCAGCGCGTCGATGCCATCGTCGCGGCTCTTCACCGCTACGAGCCCGAACTTGCCGCCATCAAGGGGATCGGTTTCTGTGTCACCATAAGACACGCCGAGTTCATGGCAGATACCTTCACAGGCCTGGGAATCCCTGCCGCTCCCTTTGTTTCCGGGGTAGACGATGACCGCTGCCGGGAGCTGCTGGCCGAACTGAAAAACGGCCGGCTCACCTTCCTCTTTACCGTGGATAAACTCAGTGAAGGGGTAGACGTGCCGGAGGTCAACACCGTGTTGTTCCTCCGCCCCACCGAAAGTCTGACAGTCTTCCTCCAGCAGTTGGGTCGCGGCCTGCGCCATGCACCGGGTAAAGATTGCCTCACCGTGCTCGATTTCGTAGGCCAGACCCATCGCCGCTACCGGGTCGACACCAAACTGAAAGCACTCCTCCCCCGGCACCGCTTTTCTATCGACAAGGAAGTGGAGCAGGATTTCCCCCACCTCCCGGCCGGTTGCTCCATTCAGCTTGACCGTCTCTCCCGGCAGTATGTACTGGAGAACATTAGGGAGAACTTGGGCCGCCTGGCTGTGCAGGTGCCTGACCGGCTCCAGACCTTCAATAGTGAAAGTGGCCTGGAGCTTACCTTCGGCAATTTTATCCGTTACCACGATTACGAGCCGGAACGGTTACTGGTTGCCGATTCATGGTCTGGGTGGAAGGCCAAAGCTCAGTTGGCACCGATCCCCATAGACCCGGATCTGGTAAGGCTGAAGAAGACCCTGCTGCGTGCAGCGTTCATCAATGGCCCGCGGGAAGTTGACCTGCTGCGGCAGGTTCTTGCCAAGGTTGCCCAGGGGAATGTTGACGAGGCGCTGGCGCTGGCAGGGGATGCCGTCATGTCGGTCTACTACCGGCTCTGGGGAGACAAGGGGAGCAATCTCGGTATCACTTCACTGGACGATGCCTTCCGCCGCCTGGCACGCAATCCGTCGATCCTGGCGGACCTGAACGAAGTCCTTGCCTGGTCGCAGGATACCACCGAGGTCAGCGGCCTGATCCCGCAGCTTCCCTTTGCCTGCCCACTGGAACTGCACGCCCATTACGGCGGCAAGGAGATTCAGGCGGTCTTTGGCCGGGCAAATCTGGAGACAGCCGGGCAGACCGGCGTCGGTTCATTCCACTTCGCTGACGTAAAGACCTATGTTCTTCTGGTCACCTTTCAGAAAACCGAGAAGGAGTTCTCACCTAGCACCATGTACGCAGATTACCCCATCAGCCGGGAACTCATGCATTGGGAATCACAGGCGAATACGGCGCAGCATCACACCGACGGGCAGAATCTGATTCACCATAAGGAGCGGGGTTACACGATCCTGGTCTTTGCCCGCGACCAGAAAAAGCGCAACGGGGTTACGGTGCCATTTACCTATCTAGGGCCGGTGGATATGGTGGGTTACGAGAGTGACCGGCCGATCAAGATGGTGTGGCGGTTGCGGCATCCGATGCCGGTGGAGATGTTCGAAGATAATCGGCGGGGTGGGTAAATACAATGTTTTCAATTCGGCACTTTAATAACGAAAAGATACTTGAGGAATAAATGGACAAGAAAATTTACCTGTGGAACAGATTCTGGTCCCCAAGAACCGGTCAAATAAACCTTGGTGATGGAGGTTTCTTGTGGGACCCGGAGAACGAATACGGATCGATGTATAATCCAGATGTTAAGAGTTTTTCTGCAATTGAAACGCTGCCCGTCTTAGGTCTTTTGGGGGAGCCAGGCATCGGCAAGTCATTCGCCATGATGAATTTGGTGGATGGTACTAAAACCAAAGTTGCATCCGAGGGCGGCCAGATTCTTTATGTGGATTTACGTTCAGTAGGAAGTGAATCCCGTCTTGAGAAGAAGGTATTCGAGAGTCCCGAATTTCAGGTTTGGAATGCAGAAAAGATTCCTCTCTATATTTTCCTTGATAGTTTGGATGAATGTCTCTTGAGCATCCAAACCGCTTCTCGCCTGTTGGCAGATGAATTCCGCAGGTATCCACAACAAAACCTCTTCATAAGAATTGCTAGTAGAACTTGGGACTGGCCGATAGGTCTTGAAATATCCCTCAAAGAACATTGGGGTGAAGAGAGTGTCGGTGTTTTCGAGCTGGCTCCGTTGCGGAGAAAGGATGTTGTTGAAGCAGTTATAGCAAACGAATTGGACCCTGAGAAATTTATTGAAGAGGTGCAAAGTCGAGAGGTCGTACCATTAGCCATCAAGCCATTAACACTTGAAATGCTTATGAATATTTTCAAGCATGATGGTGGGTTGCCTTCAAGCAAGACGGAGATCTATAGACGAGGATGCTTGTTGCTAGCTGATGAACCCAATCAGGATCGCCGAGATGCTCATAAGTTTGGTACGTTGAGCCAACAACAACGGTTGATTACAGCCGGACGAATTGCAGCTTTGACCGTATTTGCTGGCAAAAATGCTATCTGGACAGGTTTTGATGACGGTAACATACCAAACGAAGATTTGATTCTAACAGACCTGATAGGTGGTTCTGAATCAATCGACGGTAATATGTTTGAAATCAATGAATCGGCATTGCGAGAAACACTCAGTACTGGTCTCTTCTCCTCAAGAGGTGTTCATCGAATGGGATGGGCGCATCAGACATATGCCGAATTTCTAGCCGCTATATATCTAACATCGCGTGAAGTTAGCCAGTCACAAATTGCCAGCCTCCTGTGTCATCCATCAAGTTCAGGGGGTAAGCTCGTGCCACAATTGGCTGAAGTAACGGCGTGGCTTGCCAGTATGAATCATGCATTATTTTCCTTAATTATGGAGATTGATCCGGAGGTTATTCTACGCGGTGACATGTCGATATTTGATAACGACATGAAGAAAGCGCTCGTTCTAAAACTTCTTTGGCTATACGACGAAGGAGGGGCGGCAGATAGTGACTGGGCCCTCAGGAGTTTTTACTACAAGCTGGATCACCCTGAATTGGCGAACCAGCTTAAGACGATTATAGCTGACGAGGCCAAGGGGGTAATTGTCAGAAGGGTTGCGATTGATATTGCAGAGGCGTGTGAACTCAGAGCAATTCAATCTGAAATCTTAAGCGTGGCCTTAAATCCGATTGAAGTAGACCATATTCGTAATCAAGCGGCATGTGCTATCTGGCGAATTGGAGATGAAACGTCAAAACGTGCCTTGCTACCCCTTGCAGAGGGAAACGCAGGTAATGACCCGGACGATGAACTGAAAGGTTATGCCCTTAAGGCGTTATGGCCAGATTATATTTCGGCAGAATCTCTTTTCGCATGTCTTACCCCTCCAAAGAGAGACAGCTTTATAGGCTCATACCATTTTTTTCTCACTGACAATATCACGCCATCTTTAACTTCTGACAATATTAATGTCGCTCTTTCATGGGTTGAAACATCTCTTTCTGGCTGGCGTCGAATATATGTTGGGAAAAAACTAGTTAAAAGAATTATAGCCAAAGCCACTGAATTGTTAGATGCACCAAGTGTAGCTGCTTCGTTTTCGAAGCTTGTCTTGAAACTGCTAACTGATCATAACTATGAAATAATTGAAGCTCTATCAAAGATCAAAGCTAATGATGACGTCAGAAATAGGCAACGCATAACGAATGCAGTTTTGTCTATGGTTGAAAGTCATCAAGGGAAGCTAGAAAGTTACTATTATTCTCAAATGGGATTCGTAAGAACAGAAGATGTGCCATGGCTAATAGAGTGTTGCAAAAATATACCGTCTAATAAGGCAAAAATATTTTTAGCAGATATCGTTCAGCAATTATTTGTTTATGAACAATCCGACATGATACTGAATATGTGTGAGAATGAGCAGGTTTTTGCAGATGTATTTAAAGGAATTCGAGAACCAATTCTTTTAGACTCTCCAGAAGCGGATAAAATGCGAGAATATGCACGGAGATCAAAAACTGAGCGAAAGAAAATTTCGCCATCACCAATGCTTCGCATTATAAATTCCCTTGACGAAATAGAGGCAGGGGCTCCCGATAAATGGGTTGATCTGCTTTGGGATATGGCTATTGATGATTATGGTTATGGGTCCTGGCCAGACTCGGATATGCACAAACTTCCAGGATGGCAGAATGCAAACCTCAGCGTTAAAGCGAGAATAGTGACTGCAGCAAAAAACTATCTATTAAATGGTGAACCCAAAATTGATAGCCTATTTGAGGACAGCACGAAATTTGTTGCTGTAGCCTCAGATTACGCCATTCAACTTTTGCTCAGTGAAGATGAGCAGTTCATCCAATTATTGAATAACGATATTTGGAAAAAGTGGGCAAAGGTTGTGCTGGCATGGTCGGCTAGGAGAAATGATGATGAACTTCGCAATCTCCTGATCCTTGCGTACAATAGAGCACCAGAAAAAATAATAGAAGGCATTAATCAGATTATAGAAAAAGACAAGAAGGGAAGTTTAATCAGTCTCTGGCAAGTAGAACATATTTGGGATGAACAAATAGCAGCGACACTTTTTAATAAATTGAATGATCCTGGGCTGACACCAATGGCGCAAGCAGGCCTTCTGAAATTGTTGCTTGAGCAAAGGGTGGCTGAGGCACAACACTTCGCCGAAACGCTTATTACTATGCCGTTACCTGAAGACGGAGATGGGCGTATGCGGGCTATTCTGGCAGCAGAGCAATTAGTGTCACATGCTCCAGATGCTGGATGGCTCTCTGTTTGGCCTGCGATTCAAAAAGATTCCGAATTCGGACACAGCGTGATTGCAAAATTATCTGAATCTGCAATCCACAACTTGTCTGATGAACAAATTGCAACGCTTTACATTTGGTTGGAACAAAACAAGCCCCACTCAGAAGAAAAGGTAGATGATGATGCAAGAAGGCCTACAGATTTTAAGGATGCGTTGATTAGGTATTTAAAAACACGAGGCACCCTTGGAGCATGTTTGGGCATTGAAAAAATCATTGCGGCATTTCCTGCCATTCCTTGGCTTAAATGGACTCTGCATGAATGTCAGGCGCTTTATCGTCGTAATACATGGCAACCACCTGCACCAAGGGAAGTACTAGCTCTTACAGAAGATAGGCACACAGTTCTAGTGCGGAATGGAGAAGAATTGCTAGAGGTGGTAATTGCGTCTCTCAAAAGGCTTGAGCAAAAACTTCATGGCGTAACGCCCATGGCTCGATTCTTATGGAATGGGGATCGTCCAAAAGATGAGAATGATTTTTCCGATTGGGTTGAAAATCATTTAAAGGAAGACCTTAAAGGGCGCGGTATAGTGGCAAATCGTGAGGTTGAATTTCGCCGATTGAGTCAATCTGGAGTTGGAGAAAAAACGGACATCGTTGTGGATGCAGTTAGCAAGAATAATAGCGGTTTTGAAACAATTACTGTGGTTATTGAGAGCAAGGGGTGTTGGCATAACGAGCTAAAAACAGCTATGGATTCTCAGCTGATGCAAAGATATCTTATAGATGAACGGCACAGATACGGCCTGTACCTGGTAGGTTGGTTCCATTGCGACCAATGGAACGCTTCAGATTATCGTAAGAAGAAAAATTCAGATATGACAATTGATGAAGCACAAGCTTTTTTCGATAAACAGGCAATCGGATTATCGAAAGGCGGCCGTCAAATTAAAGCATTAGTGGTCAACACCTCACTTCCAAAGTAGAAAACACGATCCTCGTTCAGCGTTGCTAGTAAAGTTCGTGTAAGGGAACTATGACCTCTCTCACCACCTCCATAAAGCAGTTTGCCTCCCTCAACCGCGCCCCTGGCGCGGTCTGGACCGAAGCCACCAAACGCAAGGCTCCTCACAAGCCGATCCTGCTGCTGGCGGTGCTGGACCTGGTGCATCGCGGCGTGATCACTACGCCGTTTATCGACGTTACCGGCGATCTGGTGGAACTGAACGAGCTGTTCAACCTCTACTGGCGGCGCATTATTCCGCTGGGCCAGACCAGCAGCATCGCATTTCCCTTCTCCCGTCTCGACCGGGAACCGTTCTGGGAACTGGTCCCTCAACCGGGCAAGACAATAACTCCGGCCATAATCAACAACACCTCATCCGTCACATATCTGCGCAAGTACGCCCTTGGCGCCCGCATGGACGAGGGGCTCTTTAGAATCATGCAGACAGGAGATGGTAGAGAGGCGCTGCGGGAGGCTTTGTTGCAGTCCTGCTTCTCGGCGGAGGCACAGGTGTTGTTGCGGGAGCAGTCAATAATCAACCGCGAGGCGTTCGACTACAGCCGGATTCTGGAAGAAAAATCCCATCTGCCGCTGGTAAAGGAGATTGTCGAAGCGGACAACTACCAAACGGCGGCCCGCGATCAAGGCTTCCGCAGGATCGTGATCAAGGCCTACGACCACCGCTGCGCGCTGTGCGGCGTGCGGATCATCACGCCTGAGCAGCATACCGTTGTGGATGCCGCCCACATTGTTCCCTGGAGTAGAAGCAGGAACGACGACATCCGCAACGGCATGGCCCTCTGCAAGCTTTGCCACTGGGCATTCGACAAGGGGATGATGGGGGTGTCCGACAACTATGAGGTCGTCACCTCGCGCCAGATTTCAATGAACCCGAACGCCCCCGGATTCCTTCTGACGCTCACCGGTCGCGGCATTATCGGCCCGAAAGAGCACGAGCTCTGGCCTGCCATGCAATATATCGCCGAACATCGGCGGGATTGGCACTTGTAACGCCATTTCGCTAATCAGCATTACAAGGTGACTAAATGATTACGGCATGGATTATACTGTTTGTAATATTTGCAGCATTTCTGTTTGTTCCGATTTCAATTTCTCTCCTTTTCTTGCAAAGAAGAAAAAAAAGTCGCCGTTCACCGCTGACATCACAATTATTGCGTGGTCCTGGCGAATCATTAAGACACCAACTTGAAAAAACCTCAGATAAACTGGATGATTTTTTCTTTATTATGGTTATTGTCGCCGTAATTGCCCTTGGATTGCTGGCGGCTCTGGCTAGTACAAGTAACGGCAAAATTTTTATGTGGCAACTCTGGTCTTTGGCAATTTGTTACATATTAATGATGACCCTGCTTTCACTGCGATTCTACCGACTTTTTCGTCATCGCCAGGATTTGTATCTCGGCCTGGATGGCGAGTTAGCAGTTGGACAGGAATTAAATCTGCTCATGCTTGATGGTTATCGTGTTTTTCATGACTTTCCTGCTGACAGTTTTAATATCGATCACATAGTAATCGGCCCGAATGGAGTATTTGCCGTCGAGACAAAAGGGCGACCAAAACCGGTAAAGGGTGACGTGAATATCATTTACGACGGTGAAGGGTTAAAGTTTCCGACCCATTATGAGAGTGAGCCACTTGAACAAGCCAAACGGCAGGCGACTTGGCTTGCAAAATGGTTGACCAACGCTGTCGGTTCGCAAGTTGCTGTAAAGCCGGTGCTTGCTTTCCCTGGCTGGTACATCGTGCGAAAGAAACCCGGCATGCTCATTTACAACGGTAAGAGCCCGCAGGCTCTTTTTAAAGTTCAGGGCGAGATACCGTTGAACTCAGAAATGATCCAGCGCATTTCCTATCAGGTCGAGCAGCGATGTCGGGATGTGGAACCTGTTGCTTATAGAAAAGAGAAGAAATCAAATTGATCACCCAGTTCTGCCAAGAATATCCGGCTCTCATGACAATTACAAGCAGAAGGAACTGATCCGCGAGGCAACTGTTAGGAAATTCCGAATAGTTCAAAAAGGCCGCATGGTCCAGGCCCAGGGAGGAGATTGGCATGACCGAGAATCCAGGCAGGTAGCGTCACTATTTTTTGCCATCAGATCTATAGAAAAGGGCTTGAAAGTCGAGTTTTGGGGGTAGATTTGGGGGTAGTCCGGAAAATAGTATTTGATAAACTTTCTGCAAAAACAACCTGTTGAACGATCAGTTCAAGAGACTGCACCACTGGTGGAAAACTCTGGCGATTTCAGTACCGTTACGCAGGGAAACAAAAACTTCTCTCCTTTGGATCGTATCCCTCAATCACCCTTGCAGACGCGCGACAACGCCGCGAGGACGCAAAAAAGCTCCTTGCCAATGGAATAGATCCTTCCGAGATAAAAAAGGCGCAGAAAGCCGCCGATACTTCCAAAAATGAAAATTCCTTTGAGGTCGTTGCCAGGGCGTGGCATGCCAAAAACGTCGAGCGGTGGGCCGAGAGTCACGCCAAGACAACGCTGGAGAGACTTCAGAAGAATATATTCCCCTGGTTGGGGCAAAGCCTGTCAGTGAGATCAAGCTATCCGATATAAAGCCGGTTCTCCATAGGATCGAAGAGCGCGCCCCAGAATCTGCCCGGCGGATGTATGTCGCCCTTAACATGATTTTCCGCTACTGCGTGGCGTCAGAGTATATCGGGCGCAACCCCCTTGAAGGTCTGAAGCCGAAAGACATCATGTTGAGGGAGCCTATTGAATCACACTTCCCGGCGCTTACCCAGCCCAAAGAACTCGCCCCCCTACTCCGCGCAATTGACGACTTCAAAGGATCCTTCATCGTCAAATGCGCCCTGCAACTTGCCCCCCTTGTTTTCGTGCGCCCCGGCGAACTGCGCCACGCCGAATGGAAAGAGATCGACTTTGAAACAGCTGAATGGAATATACCAGTAGAGAAAATGAAACTCTCCACCAGGGAGAAAAACAGGCGCAAGGGTGATTTTCACTGCGTGCCGCTGAGTAAGCAAGCAATAGAGATTCTGAAGGCCATACAGCCATTGACCGGAAGAGGCCCTTACATCTTCACCGGCGCCCGTTCCTATCTCCGGCCGATGAGTGAAGCGGCTCTTACTGCTGCAATCCACCGGATGGGATACCAGGGCGAGATGACATGGCACGGATTCAGGGCCGTGGCAAGAACCATGCTGGACGAGGTTTTACAGTTTCGACCTGATGTTATCGAACATCAGTTGGCGCATGCTGTTCGAGATGCCTTGGGTCGTGCATACAACCGCACTTCACATCTGGCCGAACGGCGGAAGATGATGCAACGATGGGCCGACTACCTGGATGACCTTAGAGCAGGGGCGAAAGTAATTTCATTGCGGCGGTCTGAAAAATCAGATACGTGACATATATTTCAAGTCCAGTTTAGCTCATGATAGCGGACTCGAAACTTTTGTTCCTCGTGCGTGACGTGCATAGTTCATAATGGGGAAAAACGGAATCAAAAAAAATAACTTGACAAACTAGAACGACCGGTCTAAGGTATAATCCATGAAAAGAATTCACAGCAAAGACGACATAGTCCAGGCAGGGTTGGAGCTCATATTGAGCAAAGGATTCAATGCTACCGGTGTCGAGTCCATCCTTAAACAGGCAAACGTGCCAAAGGGTTCTTTTTATAACTTTTTCTCCAGCAAAGAAGAGTTTAGCCTGGCGATTATCGACAGATACGTCGCTGATAGGGGTGAAGAGTTACGCCCTATTTTCAACGATGAATCTTTACCCCCGCTGGAACGCGTAAAAAAAAGCTTCGAAATCTTAATTGCGAAATTTGAAGTAAATGATTGCAGCAAGGGGTGTCTGATGGGCAACCTGGGCCAGGAAATGTCCGATCAATTCGAGAATGTCCGGCAACGTCTTGAGCACTCACTGCAAGGATGGACCAAGCTTTTGTCTAGGTTACTCCTTCAAGCACAGCAGGAGAGAAGCATCCCGGCAGATCTGGATCCCGAAATGCTCGCAGACAATTTAATCGCATCTTTTCAGGGTGCTCTGCTGCGAGCCAAGGTCAAGAAATCCTCTGAGCCTTTGAAGAATTTTATCTATTTGTATTTCGACAGGTTTTTAACCCAAAGAGAAGAAACGGAATAAGTGTCGACTTTTTTTTAAACATTAACGCCTAGACCAGTCTATTTAATTCTGTTTTCAACTATGATGCACCAAGGAGTAAGGATATGAAGGATATTATTCGCAACTTCGTCTTGAACCTGGGGGTAGATGACGTGGGATTCGCATCGGTAGATGATTACAAAAGCCCACGATCCCCCGCGGTAGAGTCGCTGTTTCCCGGCGCCAGGTCCATGATTGTCATGGCCTTCCGGGAACTTTCGGCATGTGAAAGTCCGAGTCCGCAGCTGGCAATGAATGCCAGGCTCGACCTTATTGAATTCACGCGATCCGCATGCTATCGCGTGGGCCGTTATGTCGAGACCCAACTGGGCAGCCCGGCCGTTACGGTCCCGGTCTCCTATCCCATGGATTTTGCCACTCCGGAAAAGCGCGGAGTTGGCGAGGTATCGCTCCGCCACGCAGCGATTGCGGCAGGCCTTGGCTCCTTCGGGCTTCATAATCTGGTGGTCCATCCCAAATTCGGGACGCGGGTGATCTTCACGGCGGTCCTAACAAAACTGGTGATCACCTCGGATCCGCCTCTTGAAAACAATCCCTGTACCGCCTGCCGCCTCTGCATACAGGCTTGCCCTGCCGGCGCTTTAAACGTCGAGGGGAAAACCGACATGCTGAAATGTCTCCGTAACAGCCAACCCTTCGGGGTGGGAGGCAGTATCAGCTTTTGGTCCCGCTTTTCTGAAGCAACCCGCGAAGAGCAGAAAGAAATGCTTCGCAGCCCCGAGTATTTGAGCCTGTACCAGTCCGGGTTCATCGGCTTCCAATACTTCTGCTTTCGTTGCCTTGCAGCGTGCCCAATCGGCAGAAGTGTCCGTCAGGAAAATAAGTTGCAACTGTCTACATAGGGGTGAGTTATGAATAACATATCAAAATTCTCGGACGCGGATCGTCTCGTTAACATTCTCGCCGTTCAGCGCACCGCCTTTCTGCGCGATGGGTCGCCTTCGCTTGCACAGCGCCGGGCCGATCTGAACAAACTCAAATCCGCACTGCTCGTGCGGCGGAACGCAATCGAGGATGCAATTAACGCTGATTTTGGTCATCGCTCGCGACATGAGACGGCAATCATGGAGGTGATGGCCGTCGTCGAGGGTATCAAGTATCTGGCTCGCAATCTTCGCAAATTCATGCGCCCAACACGCCGACACGTCGCGTTGCACATGCTTTTCGGGAAAGCTCGCGTCGAATACCAGCCTCTTGGCGTGGTTGGCGTCATGTCGCCGTGGAATTATCCCGTCAACTTGGCACTGATGCCGCTTGCCACGGCCATCGCCGCCGGAAACCGGGTTATGCTCAAACCGTCAGAGTTCACACCCGCCACGAACGCGCTGCTCACGACGATGCTGGGTGAGATTTTCCCCGAAGAGAAGGTCGTGGTCGTTAACGGTGATGCGGCTGTTGGGGCCGCGTTCTCCACCTTGCCTTTCGACCACCTCGTCTTCACGGGCAGCACGCCGGTCGGGCGCTCCGTGATGAAGGCCGCGAGCGTCAATCTCGTCCCCGTGACGCTGGAGCTTGGCGGCAAGTCTCCGGTCATCGTTGCCAAAGGTCAGTCGCTGGAGCGAGCGGCATCCGGCATCGTCTTCGGCAAGCTCGTCAATGGCGGCCAGACGTGTATCGCACCTGACTACGCGCTGATACACGAGACCGAGATTGACGCCTTCATTAAGGCCTACGACAAGATCGTGAAGACCTCCTATCCCGAAGGCCCAACGGGCGACGACTATACATCGATCATCAATGAACGGCATTATGCACGATTGAAGGGTCTGATCGACGACGCCCGCGTACATGGAGCACAGATCATCGAAGTCGGGAACAGGCCTGTCGACACAACCGGCCGCTCCCATACGCTTCCGCCGTCGATCGTGCTTGGTGTCACGGACCATATGCGCATCGCCCATGAGGAGATCTTCGGCCCCATCCTGCCGATCCTTCCTTATCGCGACACGGATGACGCCATCGCCTATGTGAACGCGCGACCGAGGCCGTTGGCGCTCTACTATTTCGGTGGCGACAATGAAGATCGGCGCAAGGTGCTGAGCCGCACCACGTCCGGCAATGTCACCATCAACGGAACGATAATGCACGTCGCGCAGGACGATCTTCCCTTTGGCGGCGTAGGTGCAAGCGGTATTGGAGCTTACCATGGAATCGAAGGCTTCCGCGCGCTCAGCCACGCCAAGGGCATATTCGAGCAGGGCCGTTGGAATAGCATCGACTTTCTGCGTGCGCCCTTCGGGCGACTTGCCGATATTCTTCTCAAGTTTTTTCTTCGGTAATCGCCATGTTTGTCTTATCTATTTCTAAAGGAGCGTAATCATACGACTACCGACAGACCGACCCTATTGGAATATGAGCCACTTTAATTTTAACCAGCGGAGGCATACAAAATTAGCAGTCTCTTTTTCGAGGATCTGACAGTAGGTGATCGCTATGTTACTGGCGGTATTTCACTCACTGAATCCCAAATCATTGAATTTGCATTTCGGTACGATCCGCAGTCCTTCCATCTTGATAACTGACGGTAAAGTCAGGGGGGAATTGAAGAGTGACTCAAGGGTCTGAAACTTTATCAAGCTGTATTTCTACAAGGTTAGGAGGCATTCGTCTTGCTTTACTTAGACCCGTCCTTTTGTTTGCTTCACTTAACTATCGTTGAGAATATTTCAGTTAAGCAAGCAATTAGATCAAAAGAGGAGGTTAAAAATGGGACACCTGGTCGGCAAGGACGTTTTCCGGCAACTGGGCAAAAAGATCGACGGATTGGAAACCAGAGCGCCGTGGAACAACAAGCTGCATGCTCTCTTGAAGGAGCTCTACTCTGTTGAGGAAGCGGACGTTGTAATCAAGATGCCTTATGGGCTATCAACCTTTGAAGAACTGATTAGAGCCACAAATTACGACAGAACTGAATTACGCCGGATTATTGATCAATTGACTTCAAAAGGTCTGGTTGCCGATATCTGGGCGAATGAAGAGTATCGTTATACGCCGTCCCCAATGATAGTCGGGATTTTTGAATTCACCATGATGAGAATGGGTCCAGAGACGAATACCAAGGAATGGGCGAAACTGTTACATGAGTACCTCGATGGAGATGATGATTTTCGTGCGGCAAATCTGGGAGACGGGAATCAGGTTCTTTCTTTGAGAGCCCTCCCCCACGAGGAAGTCATCAAACCCGGTGATTATTACGAGGTGCTGGACTATGAAAAGGCATCGGTCCTTATTTCGGAAACCGATAAATTCTCCATAGGGCTCTGCAGTTGCCGTCACGAGAAACAGCATCTCGGAGAAAAAACCTGCTCAGTTCCCCTGGGAAAGTGTTCCCAGTTCGGACAGGCTGCGGATTTAATGATCAGACACAATCTTGCCCGTGAAGTCAGCCGCACCGAGATGGAGGAGAACTTTGCCGAGTCAAGGGAGATGGGGCTGGTCCTGGGTATCGATAACGTCCGCAAAAACGCCAGGTTCGTCTGCCATTGCTGCCATTGCTGCTGCGATACTCTCCTGGGCATCAGCAAATACGGTTACCCTAACAGCATAGTCACTTCGAACTATATCGCCGAGATCGATGATAAGGCCTGCATCGGCTGCGGGAAATGCGCCAAGGCATGCCCGATCAATGCGATCTCCATGGTTGCAGCGGAACAACAGGACGCAAAAAGGAAACAGGACGCCAGAGTCGATACCTCCATCTGTATCGGCTGCGGGGTATGCGCCCTGAAATGTACGAAGAAAGCGTGTGCTTTGGGACGCCGTGGAACAAGGGTGATTCATCCGGAAACCACTTTCGAGAGAATCATGCTGCAAAGCCTGGAAAGAGGGACTCTGCATAATCAGATATTTGCCAACCCTCGGAGCGTAAATGAAAAATTCATGCGCGCCTTTGTCGGCGGGTTCCTGAAGCTCACTCCGGTAAAAAAGGCACTTATGAGTGACGGACTGAGATCCAGGTTTCTCGCTGCCATGAAGGATGGCGTTGAAAAACAGGGGAAAGGATGGGTTCTCGACATATAGAACTTGCTCCATTTTTTGACTTTTTCGTAATAAAGCCGCGGGAACCAAGGGAGAAGTTGTTTACCGCAGTGCAGGGCTTGAGCCCTGCCGGAAGAACGGGAGGATGTCATGGGACTTATAGCCGTTGACAAACAGAAGTGTACGCAGTGCGGTCTCTGCGCCAGGGCCTGCCCGGCGGGGATCATCATTGCGGATGAGGGATTCCCTCGGACGGTGGGAAAAATTGAAAAAGGATGCATCACCTGCGGCCACTGCGTGGCGGTCTGCCCTACCGCTGCCCTGAACCATTGCCGCATGGCGCCGGAGGAATGCCAGCCCCTGGCGGCCGACTGGCGACTTGAACCGGCCCGACTGGAACAGCTCATCAAAGGACGCCGCTCCATCAGGCGCTATCGGCCCGACCCCGTTGATCGGTCCGTTCTGGAAAAGCTGTTCGAAATGGTCCGCTATGCGCCGACTGGCGGGAATTCCCAATCGGTCCGGTGGTTGGTGTTCAATGACCCGGAAGAGATCGGCCGGCTTTCGTCGATCGTCATCGACTGGTTGAGAATCCTCCTTATTCAGGGCGTGCCGGGGATGAAAGGGATGTTGAAAGCCTGGGAAATGGGGAACGATCCGATCCTGCGCAACGCCCCCAATCTGATCATCGCCCACGGCGCAGTCGATGATCAGATGGCAAGGATCTCTTCCACCATCGCCCTGACTACTCTGGAACTGGCTTCACCGAGCTTCGGCCTGGGCGCCTGCTGGGCCGGTTTCCTCCACAATGCGGCGCTGAACTACGCAGAAGTCTATGAGTTTCTGGACCTGCCGCCGGGCCATCAGATGTGCGGAGGATTGATGATCGGTTATCCCGAGTTCGAGTATGCCCGCATCCCCGCCCGCAGAGCGGCGTCGGTCACGTGGCGATAATAAAATGCATGCAAGGAGTCATACCTCATGAACGAACAGAACTTCAACCGTTTCAGCGGAGCAAGCAGGTACGTGCTGGACGCGGAGCTTGCCAAGATCGTCAATGTCTCAATGGCCCTGGAGATGCCCCTGTTGCTCAAGGGAGAGCCCGGCACCGGCAAGACCATGCTTGCCCACGCCATCGCCGAAAGCCTGCAGATGCCGCTCGTCGTGCTGAACGTGAAATCGAGCATGAAGCTGGTCGAAGCCCTTTACCAGTATGACACCCTGACACGATTGAACGACAGCCGGTTCGGCGACTCTACGCGTGACGTGGCCAACATCTCCGAGTATATCCGCATGGGAAAGATAGGCCAGGCGTTCGTGGCGGACCAGCGGGTGGTGCTCCTGATAGACGAAATCGACAAGGCCGACACCGACTTCCAGGACGATATGCTCGATGTGCTCGACCAGATGCAGTTCGACATCATCGAAATAGACCGGACCGTAAGGGCGCGCTACCGGCCGGTGGTGATCATAACCTCCAACGCCAAGAAGGACCTCTCCGACCCGTTTCTCGGCCGCTGCAACTTCCACCATATCGCCTTCCCCGACCCGGAGATGATGCGCAATATCGTTTCCGTCCATTACCCCGATCTCTCCGAGGACCTTGCCCAGGCCTGCATTAAGGCCTTTTACCGGCTGCGCAAGATCGAGGGGATAGAGAAGAAACCGGCCACGCGGGAACTGATCAACTGGATACGTGCGCTTATGGCCGACCTGGACTTCCGGCAGGAAGCATTGATGGACAGGGGGGCGCCTTACCCGGGGGTCCTGTTCAAGAAGACGAGCGACCTGGAAAAGGCGCTTTCGGAGGCCGGCGCCTGATACGCCGGTGAATCGGCCATGTTCATACCTTTCTTTTACGACTTGAGAGAAAACGGCATAAACGTCAGCCCCACAGCCTTTCTCCGTTTGCAGAAAGCCCTTGGTCTCGGACTGGTCACCTCGTGGGACGATTTCTATTCAGTGGCGCGGGCCATACTGATCAAGAGCGAACGCGACTTCGACGCCTACGACAAGGTCTTCGTCAATTTTATCACCGGGGTCGAGAAGCGTTCTCACGCAGGGATCGCGATTGATGACGCGGTCCGGGCGTTGCTCAACGAATGGCTGAAAGACCCTGGTGAACTGGCGAGAGCGCTCGGCCTTTCCAGGGAGAAACTCCTCCGTATGAGCGGCGAAGAGCTGGAGCGGTATTTCCTCGACCGGCTCAATGATCAGAAGGAATCGAGTCACGGCGGCAGCAAGTGGATCGGCAGCGGCGGCACGTCGCCGGTCGGTCATTCGGGGTTTCATCCGGGCGGCATGCGCATCGGCGGTTTCTCCCGGAGCCACTCCGCCATCAAGGTCGCCCTTGAGCGTCGTTACAGGGACTACTCGCAGACCGCGCCGCTGAGCCGCGGCCAGATAGGTGAGGCCCTCAAGCGGCTCAGGCGCATGGCGCCCGGCGGGCCCAAAGATGTCGTCAATGTCAAGAAAACCATCCACCGGACTTTGGAGAACGCCGGTGAAATCGAGATAATTTTCGACCGGCGCCTGACCGACAAACTGAAGGTACTTCTTCTGATCGACAATGGCGGCTGGTCCATGGAGCCTTACGTGGAGACGGTCCGGGTCCTTTTCCACTATGCCCAGGCCCAGTTTCGTGAGCTTTCCATCGGCTACTTCCACAACACCGTAGGAGAACAGGTCTGGCTCGATCCCCAGAGGCGCAGCCGTCCTCTGTCGTTCGAGGCGCTTTTGCGCTTCGACCCGGAGACCCGCTTGATATTTGTAGGCGATGCCAGCATGGCCCCCGAAGAGCTAACGGCAGTGAACGGTCCTATTGAGATTGAGCTGCGGAATCATAAGCCGAGCATCGACCGGCTACAACAATTGGCTTCCGCGTTCCGCCATACGGCCTGGCTCAACCCGCTCTCTGCCTCACTCTGGGATTACAGCGAGAGCGTAGTTATTGTCCGGCAATTCTTCCCCATGTTTCCCCTCAATCTTGCCGGTCTGGAAAAGGCGGTGACTCATCTCAGGGCCCGTTGACAATGTGACAAATGTGGGTAACACGCAATCCACAACCCGTCATGGCGAGGAATCACCATAGGAAGCATGTGGAATCACAAAAAAAAGACAGGAGGCATGACCATGAAGAACTTATTCGAAAAGACGCAGATCGGCAGTTTGTCACTCACCAACAGGTTCGTTTACTCGGCAACATGGGATGGTCGGGCCGACAATGAGGGATTTTGCACGCAAAAGAACATCGATTACCTGGTTGAACGTGTGCATGGCGGGGCAGGATTGGTGATCACCGGCATGGCATTTGTGAAACGGGAAGGAAGAGCAGCACCCTGGCAGTTGGCAGTATGCAGCGATGAATATATCGATGGTCTTACAAAAATGACCAGCGCGGTTCACGATGCCGGGGGGAAAGTTGTCCTTCAGCTGGCCCATGGCGGGTGTTATGCCCCTCCGGCCCTGAACGGCCACGAAGCTTTAGGGCCTTCCGCTAACGATACCGACAAATTCCCGATCTGCAGGGAAATGACGCCATTGGAGATCAACCAGGTCGTTGAGGCTTTTGGAAAGGGTGCCGGAAGGGCAAAAAAAGCCGGCTTTGATGGTGTGCAGCTGCATGCGGCCCATGGTTATCTGCTGAGTCAGTTTCTTTCTCCCTTTTTCAACAAACGGACTGACAACTACGGCGGCAGTATTGAAAATCGTGCGCGAATCCTGCTGGAGGCATTCCAGGCGGTCAGGAATGAAGTCGGCGAGCAATTTCCTGTCTTTGTGAAAATCAATTCTGAGGACTTTGTTGAAGGGGGGCTTTCCGCTGACGAGATGCTTCAGGTGTGTGCAATGCTGGAAAAGGCCGGCGTGGATGCGATAGAAATGAGCGGTGGAACGGTGTATGCCTCAGGGGCCTTTTCCTGTTGCAGGGTTGGACAGGATCAGGATGTCTATTACATAGAAGCGGCTGCTCGTTATAAGGAGAGAATCGGCGTGCCTCTCTTATTGGTCGGCGGTATTCGCTCTCCCGGACAAACCGAGGCGATATTCCGTGCTGATTTGGCTGATTATGTCTCCATTTGCCGACCGCTGATCCGCGAGCCTGACCTGATTAAGCGCTGGAAGTCCGGAGACACGAAGCCGGCAGCCTGCATATCATGCAGCGGATGTTTTGGACCTGGACTTAAAGGTGAGGGAGTGCATTGCGTCTTTGAGGGGCAATGAAGCTGAGATACAAGAAAAATTATTTTTTTACATGTATTAAATTAGACCGGTCTATCCAACAATGAAAGGCTGTAAAGGAGGTGATTATCCCGCTGGATCAAAATCAAAGAAGTTAATTGGTAAGTCCTCAGGCAACATAAACCTAATCTTAAACTAAGGAGACATGTCATGGCAAAGGTAGAGCAGACAATCGATCAGTTGGTAGCAAATGCACGAAAAGCAGCCGACATCATGAAGCATTTCACCCAGGAGCAGGTGGACAGGATAACCGCCGCAATGGACGCGGCCAGCGTTGCCAACGAGGTAAAGCTTGCTGAAATGGCTGTTGCGGAAACGGGCATCGGACGGGCGGATCACAAGGCCATCAAGAATCACCTTGGCGCCCACGTCGTCTATGAGTATTTCAAAGACAAGAAATCTGTTGGTGTTATCGAGGAGAAAGAGGGCGTACGCTATGTTGCCGAGCCGTTCGGCGTTCTTGCGGCCGCCACCCCGACCACCAACCCGACCTCCACGGTCATGTTCAAATCGCTGATCTCCCTGAAGACACGTAACGCCATCATCTTTGCCGCTCACCCCCGCGCACAGAAGTGCAGCGTCGAAGCTGCGAGGATCATGCTGGATGCGGCGGTAAGCGCAGGTGCGCCCGCTGACTGCATCCAGTGGATCGACGAGCCTTCCATTGAGGCAACCAACATCCTCTTCAAGCACCCGGGCGTGAATCTGATACTTGCCACGGGCGGCGGCGCCATGGTCAAGTCCGCCTACAGCTCGGGCCACCCGGCCATTGGAGTCGGTCCGGGCAATACGCCCGTTTTCGTCTCCAAGTCCGCCAAGCTCAGCGTCGCGGTCAATAACGTGATTATGTCCAAAACCTTCGACAACGGCACCATCTGCTCCTCCGACCAGTCCATGATCTTCGACGACAAGGAAGTTGCAGAAAAAGCCGTGAAACTCATGGTAGAAAGAGGCGCCTACCTCGTCAACGCCGAAGAGAAGAAGAAGCTCGAAGCGGTGATGTTCGACAAGGAAAGGGGTGTCCCGGCAATGGCAATCGTCGGCAAGTCTCCCCAGGCAATCGCCAAGCTCGCGGGATTCGAAGTCCCCGAAAATGTGAAACTGCTCCTGGTCCCCCTCACCACCATCGGCCCGGAAGACTGGTTCAGCCATGAGAAACTTTCCCCGGTTCTCGGCTACATCACTTTCAACAGCACGGACGAAGCGATTGAAGCAGCCAGGTCCCAGCTCATTTGGGGCGGCGCCGGCCACACCGCCGTCGTCCATGCCCAGGACGAGAAGGTTATTGACAAGTTCTCCATGGAAATCCCTGCCAACAGGCTCCTGCTGAATCAGCCGGCCGTGCACGGCAGCATCGGCCTCACTTACAACTTGCTGCCTCCTTCACTTACGCTGGGCTGCGGCACGGATGGCGGTAATTACCTGGGGAACAACATCAACTACAAAGACCTTCTGAGCATCAAGACGGTCGCCAAACGTATCGTGGATTACGAAAGAGACGAGTAAGAACGGCAACGTGCATAATGCTTCTCGGTTAGAGCGCAAGTGCAAATGGCTGCCGGCCGATTGCCGGCAGCCATCCATTCAATTCTTCAGAGGGTGAGCATGCATATGAAAAAAATATTATGTAAGAAGCTTGCCGGCCTATTACGCAAGTATCGCATATCGCTCCTCATAGGAGCACTCGTTGTCCTCGTCTGCGGCGTAGTTTTAGGAAGAGATAAGAAACTGCCTGTCGAGGCGGCATCTCCTCGCCTGGTTCGTACCTATACCGTCATTTCATCGCAAGGCGGCGGCGAGGAATATACCGGCGTGATTCATGCGCGTACGGAAAGCGATCTCGGCTTTCGCGTGCCGGGCAAAATCCTGGAGAAACTTGTTAAGGCCGGGGATCACGTCAAACGGGGACAAGCCTTGATGCGGCTTGATCCGACAGACCTGCGACTTGCCGCCAATGCAGCCCAATCAGCAGTCGAAGCGGCCCGTGCACAGAATAAGCGCGCTCTTGCGGATGAACTGCGGCAACGTGAGCTGGTCGCCATAAAAGCTGTATCCGTACAGGAATACGAACAGGCCAAATCGGCGGCAGACGCAACAACCGCACAGCTCAATTCCGCCGTTGCCTACTCCATGCAACTGAAAAACCAGGTGGGCTATGCCGTTCTGAGGGCCGATGCGGACGGCGTCGTCATGGAAATACCGGCTGACGTCGGACAGGTGGTAGGCGCGGGCAACGTGGTGGTCCGCCTCGCCCAAGACGGTGCGCGCGAAGCGGTGGTCAACCTTCCCGAGGGGAATGAGAAGGTAGCCAAGTCCATGGCCACAGCCTCCCTTTATACCGATTCAGGTCAGACGTTCCCGGCGAAGCTGCGAGAATTGTCCGCAATGGCCGACCCTCTCACACGAACCTACCAGGCACGCTACAGTCTGGGTGGTGTCGGGAAAAACGCTCCTCTCGGTGCAACAGTGACGGTTCATCTGTATGGAGAGAACGCGAATAGCGCGGTGCGGCAGTACGAAATTCCCGTCGGCGCGCTTTACGACGGCGGCAACGGCACAAGTGTCTGGGTCATAAATCCGAATACCTCAACCTTATCGCGGCGACCGGTCGAGGTTGCGAAGCTCGGCAGCGAGACCGCTCTGGTGAGCAAAGGCCTCAAGCCGGGTGAACGAATTCTCGCGCTGGGCGCTCACCTCGTCAAGGAAGGGGAAAGAGTAAAGGTCATCTCCGACCCGGCGAAGGAGCAAAAAACATGAACCACTTCAATCTTTCCGCTCTTGCGGTCCGGGAACGCGCCATCACCCTGTTCATGATTATTGTGATTATGGTGGCCGGAGGATATGCCTTCCTGCATCTGGGACGGGCAGAAGACCCTAAATTCACCGTTAAGACCATGACGGTAACAGCCATATGGCCGGGAGCCACCGCAAAGGAAATGCAGGAGCAGGTGGGCGACCGACTGGAAAAACGTCTTCAAGAACTTGAATTTTATGACCGGGTAGAAACCTCCGCATACCCCGGAATGCTCTTGATGAAGCTCCAGCTGAAAGACTCCACGCCTCCCAAAGATGTGCCGGATGAATTCTACCAGACACGAAAAAAGCTGGGGGATGAAAAAATTAATCTGCCGCAAGGGGTGATTGGTCCGATTCTGAATGACGAATTTTCCGATGTGTATTTCGCCATGTATTCACTGGAAGCAAAAGGCCTTCCCCACCGCCAGCTCGTGCTGGAGGCGGAAGCGCTTCGTCAGCGCCTTTCCCGGGTAGGCGGCGTGGAGAAGGTCACCATTCTCGGCGAGCAGGATCCCAAAATCTATGTCGAGATTTCCTACAAGCGCCTGGCAACTCTTGGCGTAAAAGCGACCGATCTGTTTCGTGCTTTAGAAACCCAAAACGATATGACCCCTTCGGGGTTTGTGGATACGGCCGGACCGCGGGTCTATCTGCGCCTTGACGGGGCCATTAACGGAGTCGAAGCCGTCAAGGCGATTCCCGTGGCAAGTGGGGGAAAATTACTGAAAATAGGCGATGTGGCCGAGGTCACGCGCGGCTACGAAGATCCGGCAACAAAACAGATACGACACCAGGGAGAGCCTTCGATCATCCTGGCCCTCGTCATGAAAAAAGGCTTCAACGGCCTGACATTGGGCAAGCTGCTGAAGGCCGAAGAGGCGGCGATTCACAAAGAATTACCCGTCGGTCTCGTTCTGTCCAAGGTATCGGACCAGTCCCAGGTCATTTCCGAGGCCATTGATGAGTTCATGATCAAATTCCTGGCTGCGCTTGCCGTTGTCATAGTGGTGAGCCTCGTAACGCTGGGGTTCCGCGTCGGGATCGTCGTGGCTGCAGCCGTGCCTCTTACCCTTGCCACCGTATTCGTCATTATGCTCCTTACCGGAAGGGATTTCGACCGAATCACCTTGGGGGCGCTGATTATTTCCCTGGGGCTCTTAGTGGATGATGCGATTATCGCCATCGAGATGATGGTGGTCAAAATGGAGGAGGGACTGGATCGGATCCAGGCGGCCACTTTTGCCTGGACATCCACGGCCAGCCCCATGCTTTTCGGCACCCTGGTTACCATCGCCGGCTTCCTGCCGGTCGGTTTTGCCAAATCGACGGCAGGTGAATACGCGGGCAACATATTCTGGGTTGTGGCATTCGCATTGATCACCTCGTGGTTTGTTGCCGTGCTCTTCACCCCCTACCTGGGCGTCAAGCTCCTGCCTGACATCAAACCAATCCCCGGAGGGCATGATGCCATTTATGCAACGCCGAACTATCAGCGGTTTCGCAGTATGGTGCGGAGGGTAGTTGATCATAAATGGCTTGCCGCCAGCGTTACCATTGCTCTTTTTATGTTGGCCGTGGTTGGCATGGGTTCTGTCGAGAAGCAGTTTTTCCCCAACTCGGACCGTCCCGAATTGATAGTTGACGTCAACCTTCCCCCTGGCAGTGCTTTTGCCGCGACCGATAGATCGGTCAAAAACATCGAAAAAACGATTATGGCCGAACCAGGGGCCAAAGACGTCACCAGTTATATCGGCCACGGCATGCCACGCTTCATACTGCCGTTGAATCCGGAATTACCAAACCCGGCCTTCGCCCAAATTGTAGTCCAGACCGAAGGCCATGCGGCACGCGATGCGCTCAAGGTAAAGCTTCGCCGCATCATTTCTCAAGGCGCGTTTCCTGAAGCACGCGTGCGGGTCAAGCAATTCGTATTCGGCCCCCCCGTCACTTTTCCCGTGCTATTCCGTGTCATGGGACCGGACGTGGATGAGCTGCGCCGGATTGCGCGTGATGTCCGGGCCATCATGGCTGAAAATCCGAACATACGCGATGTGCACCTGGATTGGGGCGAACGAACCCCAAGCCAGCGCCTGGTCCTTGATCAGGATCGCCTGCGCCTCCTCGGCCTCACCCCGCAGGAATCCGGGCTTCAATTACAGGCGGTTCTGGATGGCGCTCCCACCACGCAGATGCGCGACGGCATCCGTTCGGTCGATGTGCTGGTTCGCGCTCCCGGTTCCGAGCGCCTTAGCCTGGAGAACCTTGGCAATGTGACTTTGACAACCAGGGACGGGCGCTCGATCCCGTTGTCACAGATGGCGCACTTCGAATCCCGGATGGAAGATGCAGTGCTGAAACGTTACAACCGCGAGCCATACATCGCTGTTCAGGGGGATGTCGTCGATGGGGTCCAGCCTCCGGATGTAACGGCCCAAATTCTCCCCAAACTGGATAAGCTGAAGGCAGCCCTTCCCGTCGGCTATCGCCTGGAAACGGGTGGTTCCGTGGAGGAGAGCAAGAAAGCCGATACGGCGCTGGGACTGCTTTTCCCGCCAATGATACTTCTGATGCTGATATTCATCATGCTTCAGGTCCGTTCATTCGCCACCATGCTCATGGTGTTCGCCACTGCCCCTCTTGGCCTGGTCGGGGCAGTACCTACTATGCTCATTTTCCATCAGCCATTTGGATTTAACGCAATTCTCGGCTTGATCGGGTTGGCGGGGATCATCATGCGCAATACGCTGATTCTCGTCGACCAGATCCGTTACGATAAGGCAGGGGGTCTAAGTGATTACGATGCAATAGTCGAATCCACCGTACGCCGTGCGCGCCCGGTAGTCCTGACTGCCGTGGCTGCCATGCTTGCCTTTATTCCCCTGACTTTTTCCAGCTTCTGGGGATCGCTGGCCTATGTTCTGATTGGCGGAGTCGGCGTTGGCACTGTTCTGACACTGCTCTTCCTGCCTGCCCTATACGCAATCTGGTTCAAAGTGAAGCATCCCCATACCGCCACTGAAGGAGGAAGCCGGACATGATCCGCAGAATTGCAATCATAAGCATTGGTATCGCCTGTCTGGCAGGCTGCAGCTTGGCGCCGCACTTCAGCCGGCCTGAAGCGCCTGTCCCCTCCACCTGGCCCACGGGCCCAGCCTACAAAGATATTACGGGGGAACCTGGCGACAGGATGGTGGCCGACATACCCTGGCAGGATTTTTTTGTTGACGTGCAGCTGCGGAAGCTGATCGGTCTGGCCTTGGCCAACAACCGCGACCTGCGCGTGGCGGCGCTGAACATCGAGAGGTCCATGGCCCAGTACCAGATACAGCGCTCCGATCTCTTCCCGAAGGTCGATGCCGCCGCCAGCGCCACTTATCAGCGGCTGGCGGAAGACTTTTCGGGGACGGGGCTACCCATGAACGTCCATCAGTACAATGTTGGACTTGGCGTCAGCTCCTATGAACTCGACCTGTTCGGCCGGGTGCGGAGCCTCAAGGACCAGGCCCTGCAGCAGTTTTTCGCCACCGGGGAGGCCCGGCGTAGCGTGCAGATCAGCCTGGTTTCCCAGGTCGCCGTAACCTACCTGACTCTGGCCGCCGACCGGGAGCGGTTGAAGCTCGCCCAGGATACCTTGACGAGCCAGCTGGCATCCTACCAGCTCATCAAGAGCCGCTTCGAGGCCGGGATGTCGTCCGCTCTCGTTCTTCACCAAGCGCAGACCAGCGTCGAGACGGCGCGGGTGGACATAGCCCGCTTCACCACCTTTGTGGCCCAGGATGAAAACGCCCTGAACCTGGTGGTCGGTTCAAGGGTAGAGGCTGACCTTCTGCCCGGCGCGCTTTCCGAAACGCTCACCGCAGTGAAGGAACTGCAACCCGGCCTGCCGTCCGATGTCCTGCTCCGTCGGCCCGACATCCTTCAGGCCGAGGATCTCCTCAAGGGGGCAAACGCCAATATCGGCGCAGCGCGGGCGGCGTTCTTCCCCCGCATCACCCTGGTCTCGTCCGTCGGTTTCGGCAGCAACGACCTGGGAGGGCTGTTCACAGGCGGCTCCTTTGTCTGGAAATTCGCGCCGCAGATTACACTTCCCATTTTCAACGCCGGCAGCAACCGGGCCAACCTGAAGGTGGCCGAGGTGGACCGCGACATAGCTGTGGCCCAATATGAAAAGGCCATCCAGACAGCTTTCCGGGAAGTGGCCGACGCCCTTGCCCTGCGAGGAACCATCTACGACCAGTTGGCGGCGCAAAGATCGCTCACCGATGCGACAAGCGAAAGCTACCGTCTTTCCCAGGCCCGTTACGAAAAGGGGGTCGACAGCTATCTGAACGTACTGGATTCCCAGCGCTCGTTTTACAGCGCACAGCAGGGGCTGATCAGCGTCAACCTCACGCGGCTCAGCAATCTGGTTACACTCTATAAGGTGCTTGGCGGAGGGAGTGAGTAACTACGGATTCAGGGGAAATATCTCCCTGAAAATCAAATACCAAGAGAGGCAAATTATGAGCGACGAAAAAAAGTTTATCCGAGATGATGTTGTGGTGGAGATTAAGAATAAAGCCAGGGGAAACATGGAGTTCAGAAAAATGTTATTTGACAATCCCCAGGAGGCGCTCGGCCAATTCGGTTTTGTCATTCCGGGTTCTTCCGGTGATGGCAGGAACTACCAGGAAACATTGGACGCGATGTTTGTCCGGGCAGATTTTTACAAATGGTTTAACACAGAAATCCTGAGTGAATTCAGGGATGAAACCATTAAAATAACCCCGGGGCCGCTTGTAACCGCTACCGAACATGAAGATATGGATTGGCATTTTGAGGTCACGAGATACAAAACTAAACCTGATTAGCGTTATTCTTCCGCTGTTTGCAGAAGCGACCCTGACACGGCTCAGCAATCTGGTGACGCTCTACAAGGGCTTGGCGGTGGAAGTGAGTAAAGTAACCGGGGTTCGCTTAAAGAACAGCTCACGGTAAAATAAACAGGAGAAAACAGCCATGACAACTATGCTTGAAAGTATCAGGAAAATGATTGATAGCGGCAAACCGTTCATGCCTCTTGCGGAACATCTGGGCTTCAGAGTCAAGTCTGTGGAACTCGGCCAGGCCGTAATCGAGTTCGAGATGAAGAAACACCATACCAACACCATGGGAACCCTCCATGGAGGGGTCTTGTGCACCATCGCCGATACCGCCATGGGTGTAGTGTTCGCCACCATGCTGGAGGAGGGGGAGTCACTGACCACGCTGGAACTGAAGATAAACTATCTGAAGCCAGTCTGGAAGGGAAAACTTCTGGCATTGGGCAAGGTTGTCAAAAAGGGGCGGATGACCGGACTGGTGGAGTGTGACATAGTGGATGAAAACGAGCAGCTTATTGCCCGTGCCAGCAGCACTTATATGGCAATCTCCGGCGACCAAGCGAAGAACAGGACTATTCCAACCTGACTAAGCCCTATGATAGGCAGGGAACTCGGTGCTCAAGAGGAATTTCGATTACGAGTATATTTCAACTCTATTATAACCTCATAACGGCGCTCATGACTTTAGAGCAACAGACATTCAACCCATTGCCCAGAGCGGCCGTGTATGCCTCACCATCCCGAACTCGAAGTCAATATTTTTTCTTGCGGCGTCTGAAAGGTGAAGTTAAGGCTTTTACAGCATAATCCGTCGATGAGACCAATTTGTGCCCTCCTAATTACCACCTCTCAAAAAAAATGTGATGTGTCATGATGTGTCATGATGTTTCTACGTGTATCACCTTGATATCATTACATTTATTCTCTTGACATGATGGTTTGAAGTAGTATTATCCAGTCCCGTACAGAATACGCCTGACATGGGCGTCAAAGTCACGGCATGAGACTGGGCAGCTTACTTCTTAACCAAATGCCTCACTGATTACAATCAGAGTCTCGCTTATGCAAAGGCTGTTACCTGCGGAAGGTAATGGCTTTTTCTGCTTAAGGGCCAAAATCTACCGCATGGAGGCAAATCGTATGGGAAACGATGCACCTAAACCCACCTTGCCGGAAACCGGATTTCTCCGGTTACCCCAGATAATCGGCGACGCAAAGGCCGATCCACCCATCCCGGCTATCATCCCGGTCTCCAGGAGCACTTGGCTCGAAGGAGTTAAATCCGGACGCTACCCGCGACCATCAAAATTGGGGCCCCGCATTGTAGGCTGGCTTCAAGGATATCGGCTGGTACCTGAAAGGAATCCGTATGGCGGCCACCCCGCGCTGCAGCTGATACATCCGCTGGTTTGCCAAGCTCAAAATCTCCCGTTAAAGCAGGAAGCCCTCTACGGAGCCAGTTGTTCCGGATACAGGGCCGGGAACAGATATCCGGCGACAAACATCGGAAATGCCAGCCTGACCGGCCCCTTCGGCATATCGGAAGCCAGCAATCCTTCTTCCAATAATTGCCCCAGCACCATTCGACCTGTCCGCTCGGCCATACCGGATACACGTATCATACCCCCCCGGCTGACCTCGCCTCGCAGCAATGCCTCCTGGAGCATATAAACAGCTTCCGGTTTTAGGGTCGGCAGCCCCTCCTTTGGTGCAGAGATCATCCTATTCGCCCGCATTCTTACATATCCCTGTATTCTGTCCAGGAGAGCGTCAAGTTTAAGCAGGCCGTTCATATAGTCGATCTGATCGAGGCATGTATCGAGAAAAAACCGGCAGAACTTCAACAACCCCTCGTTGGAGAGATTCCCGCGGCCGTCGTAATCGTTCCGCCTTGGTGCATCCGCCTGAGTCAGGGCCGTCATGTAATCATCCCGGCGCCGGGCCAGGCCACGACTTACATTCCAGAGGCCATACCCGATAACAGGAAGTTTGCGGAAACAGGCATCGGTATAGAGTCGCGCAACCCGTCCGTTGCCGTCCAGGAAGGGATGTATCCACATGAGCCGGTGGTGAGAAGCAGCTGTGACGATGATAGGCGCAAGCCCATGGTGGGCACTACTCTGATAGGCACTGGCGAAGCGATCAAGAAATGCCGACACTTTCTCAGCGAGCGGCCCTATGTGGAGACCAACCTGGATCTCCCGCTTCCTCGGCTTCCCGCCGATCACCTCTAGGACCTCGCCCGTCTGTTCATCTTTCACACGACGCAGTTCAACAGGCAGTTGGTTGTATAAGATCTTGTGTACCCAGTATAGGAAATCCGCATCAGCAATGTTCAGATCGGGTTCCTGCTGGAGACGTTCCTCGATCCGGCGCTGACAGTCGATATGGATGAGGCTTTCGATCTGCAGGTCACGCTTGGCTGGATCGGCAGAATAATCGTGATGCATAGCCCGTTCGATGTCCACTGGATGGGTGCTGTGACCCTCAATGAGGTTCGAGTAATAGCTGTTAATGATCCGCAACAGATCAACGACCGGCCGTTGGCTAACCGGATGCAACTGACCACCGAGGAGAGCAGAACGAGCAACAATCTCTCTGGCCATGTCCTCCAACTCAGAAGCTCGCTCAGGGAACATAGGTTCCATATGGGATACTTTGTCGTACATTTTGCCTATATTAATGCCGATCTAATGTGTTAAATGTGATATATCATACAAACAGATATGATACAACAGAAACAATATTGGTAATACTCCTGCCGATCTTAATGCCGATGTTACTGCCGATGCTGGTGGCGAAACTTGAGACCGGAGAGCTGGCGGTCGCGCAGAACGCGCCGCAACACCTGTTCCGCATTGGTCATCTCTTTACGCAAGGTTCGTTGCATCTTGTTGGAGCGTATTTTTTTGATTGTTTGGCCGCACATATTATTACCCCATCCCCGCCCTGGTCTCCCTTGAATCGAAGGAGATTTCAGGAACAAAATTTCGAGGACGCAATTCTTAATTCAATGTTCTCCCAGATGATACAGGACGACTTGATCCAGAAGCGGCAGTTTTCGCAGGTTGGAATCGTTGGTGAGCCATTTGCTGGAATCGTGCTTGATCTCCGCCGGACCGAGGAATTCGGCAAAACGTTCCAGGAAGCGGGGAATGTAAACAGCGCCCTTCAAAATTCTTCAAAGTCTCAAAAAGAGCTGTCGCGAAAAAGGCCCCTGTCGCCATTTAGTTACATATCTTTGCAGTAGATACAGCCTTATTTTCTCTATATATAAACGACCTCGGCAAGCGGAATTTCCCACTGCTCACATTTACACCGATCACGAAACTCCTCTCCGGAATCTTCGGCACGGCGCTCTACCATGGCAATGACCGTTACCCTCTCCACGTTGTCCAACCTGGTCAACCACGTCTTTCGCCCTTTCTGCGACAGCTGGGCAACACAGTTTCCCTTCCCGTCATGGAGTTCGATATAATCTCCTGTTGGCGCGAGAAGAAGGGGTTCCCCTGGTTTGAGCGCGGCGAGATTTTCGTGTACAGGATCTTCCTGGCGTCTGCGGCCGGCATAGTCCAGGAACAGCTCTTCCATGCCCAGTAGGTCGTAGCGACGGCGCAGCACAAGTTCATCAGAAGGCGCGATCAAAGGGAGATCATGCTTTATCAGGAAATCCCCATCGATAAGACTGGTATGTGGATTGGGGGAGTCTTCTCTCTCGAACAGGGAAAGCGTCTCCTTGGCGCGGGTCATGGCCACATAATAGACTCTGCGCTCTTCTTCCCGATCCTGTGGGCTCTTCCCTTGCGTCCAGCCGCCACCCGGGACAAATACATGCGGGAACTCCATCCCCTTGGCGGAGTGCACCGTGCTCATGAATACACCCGCGCCGATCGCATGCTCGCGCCGTTGTTCGGCAAGCGCTTCATAAACAAATTCTGATATGTAGCCGGCAGGGAGTTGGGCGTCGCCGCTTTCGTTCTCCAATTCATGTAGGATTTCCCGTAATAGCCCCCACCAGATGCTAGACTGTGTCCCTCCCAAATCATTTACCATGGCAAGGAGATCCGAGGCCGACATCAGCTCGCCATGACGAACCTTCACTTCAGTAAAGAATCGACGAATCTCGCGGATTCTGTAAAGTGGAAGAGTCTTCTCCCGATCTATCCCCCAGATTATAGGGATGTTCTGCTGCTCGCAGAGTGCCCGGATCGGCGCCAGCTCCTCACGGGTCCTGGCCAGCACTGCGCACTCCTGCCAGTTCAGGGAAGGGTTCCTTGCTTTACGCCGTTTCAGCTCTTCGATGAGGGCAATCGCCTGGTGCGCAGCGTTTGTTACGTGTAGCAGCTGCACGCGCCCCTGCGCCACCGGGTCGAGATCTTTCCACGGACCGCCTGCGGGGAGCCGCTCACGTCCCTTATTGATGCGGATGGCGTGTTCGGTCTTCATTCGATCCCGGTTATGGGCAATCAGGCAGTTTGTCGCGGCAATAATATGGTCCGAGGAACGGTAGTTCTCCACGAGATAATAGGTCTTGGCCATGTAATCTTCCTGGAAGCGTCTGATGAACTCCACATTCGCGCCGCGAAAGGTATAGATGTTCTGGTCGTCGTCTCCAACCGCCAGAAGCGCAAGTTTGCTGTCGGGATCGCTGAGTGTCCTGCCGGCAATGGCCGAGACCAGCCGGTACTGATCCTGGTCGATGTCCTGGTACTCATCCACTAGGATGTAACGATAGCCGGCCAACAACCTCTCGCGCAGTTCGTCCCGTTCCACCCCGGTCAACTCGATCTCGCCGCGTAAAAGGCGCACCGCGTCGGGGATGACGGTCTTGAAATCCTCTGCGTCAATCTTTCTTCGCTCGGCCCGTTCGGCAAAGGAGGATCCGGTCAGCCTCATTGACAGGCCATGGTAAGTCTGGACGGTTACCCCTTTTGCGTCAGGACCGGCCAACTCAAGGAGGCGGCGCCGCAAGGTGATGGCCGCATTGCGGTTGAAGCAAAGGATCAGTATGCTGCGCGGCTGCGCTCGTTTCACTCGCAACAGGTAGGCGCAGCGATGCGCGACAACCCGGGTCTTGCCGGAACCCGGTCCGGCCAGCACCAGCATGTTTTCAAGGGGCTCCGCCGCCACCACTGCAATCTGCACCGGGTTTGCCAAGTTATCAACTATGCGGTGATAGGACGCCTGAGTGGTGGCCCGTTCGACTACCTCTTTGCGGCCGGCGAAATAGCGCTGGATGAAACTAGTGCGGTCCAGCGAAAAGTAGGCAACGACTAATTCGAGGGCCTGCCTGATCTTTTCCAGCCCCAGTCGGGCATACTCGTTCATGACATGGACCTGGAAGATCCGCTCCTTGTAATGCTGTTCCAGCGGGCTGTAATACCCCTTCGTATAGCGTCGCTTCATCTCCTCCGGCATGATGCGGATCGTCATGGCCTGCCGGAATACCGCGAGCCCCTGCTGGAGGATAATGACCTGCTGCTCATGGAGAAACATGAGCGCGCGATCTATCGCCGCCAGGACATCCTTGACCTGGCCTCCGAGGAGGAAATCGCCGCGCAGGGCGAGGGCCATGTCATCCAGAGAAAAGTTGACCAGCAGATCGGCGCTGGCCGGGGTGTTTTCCGGGATTTTGGCGAAGAGTGCATTGAGCGCCACCCGCGCCACGTCGCGCCGACGCTCGGCAGTGGCTATGAGGGCCGCCCAGTCCCGGTTCAGTTTAATGTGGTAGTGATCCTGGCCAAGATAACGGAATGCAAGACTGCCGCGGTTTCCCGCCAGACCCTTGCCGTCCAGGGAGAGGCTTTTCAGAAGATTGCGCAGTTGTTCCGGGATGCACGCATGACCATCATCAATTAAGCGCTGGTTCAGGCTCCGCAGGGAGAGATCGAGCCACCCCTCGGGGTCCGGTTCCGATTCCTGCATCAGCTTGAGCATGGCCCTTTCCAGCGTGCACACCTTTTCGAATCGGAGACGAGAGTGATCTCCCACCTTGTACCGGACAAAGGCGTTCAGGAGAATACCCTGCTTGATCAGTCCCGCCTCGGTCATCTCGTGGAGCACACGCAGCACCATTTGGGTATCACCGGCAATGGTATGTGACGAGGAGGAGTCATCGTCATGTGTGCCGAACTCGGGAAGCTCCGCCAGTTCATCGGCGCTCATTCCTTCGTCCTTGCGGGCATTGAACAGCGCCTGCAGTACCGCGAGCCACTGTTTCTTCTGTTTCTGCGGCAGATGCAGGGGGGCGATCTTCTCCTCCGCCTCTTCCAGGTTCCGGACCAGCGGCTGCCCCTGGAACACCCGGGTGTTATTCTGGTTGCGCTCGACCAGGCCCGCCCGCTCCAGCCATGCGACAGCTGTCTTCACCTTGGTGTCAGCCATCTGATCCTCGGTGGTGAATCCCGTCTGAACCTGCTCGTCACGCAAGAGCTCCCCGGTGGTGATGACGATCTCGTTGTCCCTGTTCCGCTTGGCCCTGCGCAGCCCCTGCAGGATCTGGCTTATGTCGTGCTGGGACAATTCCGAAATGGCCCCCAGCTGGAACTGAGTTTCGATATCCTGCTCGTTGTAGAGAAGGACGCAGTCGGCATCCCTGGTGTCCCGGCCGGCCCTCCCGGCCTCCTGCAGGTAGTTTTCCAGCGACCCTGGGATGTTCTCATGGATCACCAGCCGGACATTATCCTTGTCGATTCCCATGCCGAAGGCGTTGGTGGCGCAGATGACCTGTGTCTTGCCGCTAATGAATTCATCCTGGATCCGTCGCTTATCGGGGGTCTCCAGGCCGGCGTGGTAAGCCTCGACAGGCCACCCCTTCAGGAGGAGATAATCCCTGGTGCTCTCCGTCTCCTTCCTTGTTGCGGCGTAAATAATCGCGGCACCCAGCTCCAGCCGAGGGAGACTCTCGGACAGTATATCGTGGATGCGCTCATACTTCTCCGCGCCGTGTATCAGTTGCACTTCGAAGGAAAGGTTATTCCGCTCCACGCCCCCCTCGAAGACCTTCAGCTCCTGCCCCAGTTCCCGGCGGAAATGGTCGGTGATCTCCTCCAGAACGTCGCGTTTGGCGGTAGCGGTGAAACAAGCGATTGGCGGGATTGGTGTCTGCTGCTTCTGGGCGAACTCGCGGATGAAACGGGCGGCATAGAGGTAATCGGGACGGAAATCGTGGCCCCACTTTGACAGGCAGTGGGCCTCATCAAACACCCAGCAGCCGATCTCCCGCTGGCTGATGGAATCGACAAGTGATTTGTTGCGTAACTGTTCCGGCGACACGTATAGAATGGCGATATCACCGAGCCTCACCCGCTCCAGCACTTCGCCCCGCTCCGGCGGGGTGAGCATGCCGTAGATGGCGGCGGCGAACATGGTGCCGGTCTTGGCGGCCAAGCCGTCTACCTGGTCTTTCATGAGCGCCTGCAGAGGGGAAATGACGATTGTTAGGACACCACGACGGGAATTGCGCGCCAGCGCCGGTATCTGGTAACAGAGGGATTTGCCGCCCCCCGTGGGGAGGATGGCGATCTGCGGCTTGTCTCCCATGCCGAAGCCGATTATTGCCTCTTGCAGACTCTTGCCGTCGGCGGTCGCCGGTGTCGCACGGTATGCAGGATAGCCGAAGAAACGCTGCAGCTGCTGCACGGGGTCGTGGGTTGCCCGGCACCAGCGGCAGGATGGGTTGTTGCAGGGAACGTCCCGCAATTCCCGAAGTATCGGCACGACGTCCTGGAAACGATGCCTTACCCATGGTGGGAGGACGGAATTGTGACCCGCGACCCTGAGCCATGCCAAGGAGTAGGCAAGGGCGGGGCTGTTGTCGGGATGGAGGAGGTATTTCATGGATACCATGGCGATGGCGGTTTCGCACGCCTTGTCTAGGGAATTGTTCTGGAAAATGGTAAACGCGTCGTTCTCGGTAATGCGCGGCGCCCCCAGGGCGGCAAAGACCTCTGTCAGGCCTTCACTGTGGAGGGAGGAATTCCTGCTGTCACCAAAACAGTAGCGATAAAAGGAGAGAAGATCCCATTCGCTTTCCCCGAGGGATGCGAAGCTTTCCCACTGGTCGCAAAACACCGATGCAGCAAGACGGGCGTCGGCGACAGGGTCGTTGATCGAGTCACGGACCAGCTTGTAGTCTTTTACCAGACGGTGATAGGGGTTTTCGGGGAATGCCAGGGGGGAGAGATAGAGGGTATCAACAACCGGCTTGCGCAGCAGGTTAAGGCTGGGGGCCAGTGACTCAAGAACAGGGAGGTCATGGCCGAGGAGGTTGTGGCCGAGGATATAGTCTGCCTTGTTAGCAAAGACATCCAGTTCCGCAAGGGATTTCGCCAGATCAAAGTGCCCGCTCCTCTCGAATTTTTGTCCACCGAACAAGGCCCCGATATGACGGATACGCTGGTCCCTGGTGGTTTCCAGATCAATAAGGAGGCACTTTGCAATCAAGTCGGAACTGGTCAAATGGTTCTCTTTTCTCTGTGAAAGTCCGTAACCTTTATTTCGGCATATTTCGGGGTTTGTGAGCTGTTAGCGCCAGACCCCTGACTTTCTCCATGTACCTGTCGAACATAAAGCCGTTCATATCCCGCATCCTGCGCCGTGCCCGCACCAGTTCCCGGTCGTTGCGGAAGACGGTACGGAGATATTCCGCATAGCGGAGATATTCGAACCATAGGCGCGGTGCTGTCATACCCCGAGAACCTACGCTTTTTTCAAGAGAGGCGGCAAACGCGCCATGATCCGCCGCTACTTCTTCCATGCTCAGGACAAACTCGCCTTGCAGCCACCCCCAGACCGGAAGCCAGCAGACCATCTCATCCTCATCAATTTCGTCCCCTCTTTCGCTTTCCAGGGAGATAAGGAGGTTGTGGATCAGCCGGCTATTCAGCGACGGGAGATCCACCGAGCGCGGCCCTTCAAGGAACGCGGCGAGCCAACATTCCCTCGCCTTTCCGGTATCGCCAAGCGACATTAGGGCGTCGCCCCGCCAACCGAGGAAACGCGCCCGCTCATCGATGCCGCCGTCGAGCGCCCTGGCAAGCCAGGTCTCTGCTTCCGCATATCTCTCCTGCGCCAGCAGGAGCGTGCCGATATGGAACCTCGGGTGGATATAGATCAGCTCAGGCCCGTGGAGTTTCTTCAATCCGCCGATCACCAGTCGGAGAACTCCGGCCGCCAACGGTGGAGGCGTATCATCCGTGAGTTTCAGCCAGAGGTCATGAAGAGGTCCGCTCCCTACAGGAAGACCATGAAAAACGGAGAGGTTGTCGCGCCATTCCCTTGCCGAACTTTGCAACTGAAGGATGGTCCTGTCCCCGGGGGCATCCTTCAGAAGGTCGGCATATATGGCCAGGGCTTTCTCAAGGTCGAGGGCCTCGAGCATCTCCCCGGCTTCGTTCATAAGGATGGTGTGACGGTTATCGGAAAAAAGATCGAGCTGCATGGCGAACCGCGTCCCTTTGATCACATCGTCACAGCTGAAACTGTACTACATGATCCAATAGCCGCAGTTTTCGCAGGCGGAAATCGGCGGTGAACCTTTTACTGGGATCGCGCTCGATCTCCGCTAGGCCAAGAAATTCGGCAAACCGTTCCAGAGAGCGGAGAGAGTAACAGCGACCCGCCTCATCCTCCGGGGTCTCATAGGGGAGCGGCCGGACCTCCGCAAGGACCATGGGGAAGGCCTGCAGGAAACAGCCGGAGTAAAAGGCCCCAGGCCGCCATTCATTACCATATCTTTGCAGCAGATACAAAGTGAACAGAAAGGATTGCTGTATAATCGGAAAATCGGGATACCTGTCCTGATATCCCCAGTTGTATTCCCCGGCAAAGGCCCGGAACAGCCGCGGATAGATCCCGGGCATGCCGCTTTCGGCAAGAATCTTCCGGGATTCCCTGCTGAGAATGAACTTCCCCTTGTATTTTCTGACCAGCCCGGCCATTTCGGCAACCAGCCTGGCAACGTGCAGCTCGGAAAAGTCCGGCTCGGAGTTGATGCCGCCGTACCGAATATATTCCCCATAACCCTCCTCCCCAAGGAAGGAAAGAGCAGCCTCCCGGCAGAGGTTGCGGGGGAGATTGCCGGTGGCGGTCGCCTTGAGCCCTTCATTGCCGATGGCATTAACCAGCAGGTTGAAGAGTGTCACGATCGGGGCCTGCGGGGTGATGTCGAGAGGGGCCGGGAAATTTATCAGTGCGGGGGTGTCGAAGGGGAAGTGGAGAAAGCGGTGCATCTGCTCCGGTGACAGCCCGTGGAAATCGTCTGCAGGGGCCTGATTGCGCTGCCGCATGTGTCGGCTCAAGAAGGCATTGGCCTCATCCAAGGAGCCGAAGCTCTGCCCCTGGAGCAGCTCCCTCAGCTCACCCCTGACCGCGCCCACGCCGGCCAGTTGTTCGCCACCTTGTTGTTTGCCTGCACAGCATTTCTTGTATTTGATTCCGCTGCCACAGGGGCAGGGATCATTTCTGCCAATTTTCATGGTCGGTTCCTTCTGGTGTTTTCCAGCTGGAGCTGGTGGACATGGCGGTTGTTTTCCAGTAGGCGGTGCCGGGAACGGCGCGGTGAGCTGTTTGATCACCTCTTCGACCTGATCCTCCTCCAGCCAGGCGTTGATAACCCGGGCTGTTCCCGCAGAACCGGCAGCATAATGCATTAGTTTCAGGGCATCAGGTTCTGAAAGTGATCTGGGGTCATGACGCAATCCTCACCATGGGCATGACACCTTTTAATTCCATTTAGCATTCAAGATGATCCTTTAATGCTTTTTATCCAAGGCCAATTGGTTAAACTCATCATAGCGTCCCGATTGGCCGCCATCGCGGATAAACCCAGTTCGACTTGGTGGATTGCAGAAT